>Ga0272440_1002420_pt1 | contig 14547 bp, 6 predicted proteins | sample SSMMMBAug17_FD_192440 | JGI IMG/M metagenome (GOLD analysis project Ga0272440, IMG submission 192440) | Marine sediment archaeal communities from Little Sippewissett salt marsh, Falmouth, MA, United States - SSM-MMB-Aug17 | ecosystem: Environmental > Aquatic > Marine > Wetlands > Sediment ...
TTCATTTACATTATTAATATTTACTGTGATTGTTGCAGTATCAGTAAGCCCATCTGGATCGGCCACCTGGGCAATCACTGTGTATGAGGTTGCAATATTTTCGTAATCTAACAGGGAAACATTATTTACTGATATCTGGCCATCTGTGCTGATTTTCAACGCAGATGCACCTGTACCGCCAATAATTGAGTACGTAAGCGCGTCCTCATCAGGATCAGTCCCTGCAAGGGCACTACCAATGTCAGTATTATTGGGACTGTTTTCATTGACAGACATGGTTTGATTGTTCAATGCAGGTGGATCATTTTCATCTGTTAATGTGACAGAAATGGTTGCAGTCTCAGTATATTCAGAATCTTTCACTGCGACTATCAAATCGTAGGTAGATTGGGTTTCATAGTTCAGACTGCCATTTACCCAAAGGGCACCTGTTGTTTCAGATATTGCAAAGGCATTATTTGTATTTCCACCAGTTATTGTATATGTTAACGAATCATTCTCTGGATCAGTCGCAGTAATCGAATATGCAAAAGTGCCTACAGTCGTATTTTCAGCAATTGAAAAACTTTGATTACCCATAACCGGGGATTCATTTACATCATTTATACTAACAACGACCTCTGCGGAAGGTGAATATTCGCCACCACTAACTTGAACAGTCAGTGTATATGTTGGATTTGTCTCAAAATTTAAAGCACTTTTATTGCGAACTTTAATAATGCCGGTATCTGAAGTTATAGTAAACGCATTATTTGTATTACCTGCTGTGATTGAATAAGTTAAAGCATAGCTGTAAGTTTTAGTAACAACGACTGTACCCACTGTTTGTCCAACATTGCTGTTTTCATCTATTGAAAAGGATTGGTTTGCAATAGCAGGGCTGTCATTAACATTGTTTACCGAAACTGTAATATTTGCAGTTTTGGTATAGGTTCCATTGGCAACCTTTACAGATAAATTATAATTATCAATATTTTCAAAATCCAGTTTTGTCGCATCATTTACAACAATTGTTCCACCTGATGGATCTTCAAGTGCAAAAACATTATTTGTATTACCACCGGTAATATAAAATGTCGGTGTGAAATCCTGATAGTCTGACGAACTGACATCTATGATACCAACATCAGATCCATTAATCGCATTTTCTGTTATGCTCATGCTTTGATCAGACACTTCAAGTAGATTTGCAACATTCAATGTCACTGGATAATCCCCGCCATCAACTGTAACTGTATAAACTTGTGAACCGCTTCCACCGGCATATGTTTCGTAATCAAGTTCTGTGGTTGATTGGATGTTATAAACAACCCCTGGAAAGACTTCGATAATTACCCAATTGCTATCACTACTGGTATCAGAACTAGAATCTTTAAAGACAGGGACACTCGCATTTTCAGACATGAGTGTTCCCGCAGCAGCACCTGACACATTTTCATCAACAGGCGTTGCATTAAAATCGCCTGCCGCCAATGCAATTGTTTGAATAGATCGTAACATATTCGGATTAAAGTATATTTGCTCAAGATCAATAGACCCAACTTCTAAAAACCAATCCCCATTTCGCTCCATACTTCCAGTAATATTGGTTGAAGCTGCAATCTTAATCTTTCCATGTTGGGTCAATTTTGAAAGTAAGTTTATATTACTTCCCAAATAGCACCCCAATAAATCAACACGTTGATATGTATATTTTGAAATATTTGACCAAAAATTAGAAAACAAAGGAGAATTCATAGATTTTTGAGAAACGCACCCGGACTGAGTCAAACAGAAACCTTCATAATTACCATGTGTCGCAAAGGCAATACTTTCGAAAGATTCAATATGATTCTGCGCAATTAACCTTTCAATCAACACCTTTAAATTATCCAATGAAACTGTATGATAGTCATACACCACTGCAATCGTATCTGATGAAACAGCCTGACGTAACAATACAGACTCATCCATTTCTGTCAGCGGATTATCAATATCTGATGATATGAGCAACAGCCGTTTTACATCATTAATGACAGAAAGTTGTGATGATTCAATAGAATCATTCATGGGCTGAATCTGCGCTTTGGCAGATGATCTAACTGTCAATGGAATAAATCCTGTTATAAGCATCATAATCAGGACTACCCACTGGTAGAGGCTTATTGATCCTTTTCGTTTCGATTTCATTTTTCAACTCCTTTGTTTTTGGGGTATTATTTGGTATAAATTCCGCTTAACCTTTTTAATTTATTAAAGATATTGTTTCTCAACCTTTATAAACAAAAAAAACCCATATGGTTGACCTCAGGCCAACCATATGAGTTTATTCATTTTTATTTCAAACTATTTAATACTTCAGCTTTCATAATCATTTCCGGTAGTTGATTAACTTTTGTATATTTTATTTTTTTTGTATAGTATTTGAATTCGACAACTTCAATTATTTAGTTAAATATTTATAATAAATCAATAATTAAATTAATTAAAATTTAAATAAATGCAAATTGTAATCCATCGTCTTTCGTTCCTGCTGCATAAATTCAGATTTTTTTCTCTAAATATCAGATATTTTATTATTTTTTGAAAAATCAATGCAATTAATTATTTGCATAATACGTGCTATTTGAATGTAAAAAAGCGTAAAGCAAACATCCTGTTTACATGTAAAGTTACAATAAATCAAATAATTAATTCTCTTGAATTAATTTATGCAAAAAAATATGTTCGCCATTTCGAATTTTTGGAATCCACATCTTTTAATATGAGCGTGGAATCCAAATCTAATGATTTGGATTCCAGTCGTTAAACACAAACTTCCTTTAAAATGAGCGGCTTTTTTTCGAGCATTTCTGGTCAAGCATTTAAACAATAATTCTGCCATTTTTTTACCGTTTACCTGAAATAATTCTTTTTTGCAAGTATTTTTTGATATTTAACAATTATTAAACAATGAATATTGAGATAAAAAAACACAAAAATTTATACGAACGGTTATGTCAGAAATTAACTCCCTTAATGAATTCCTTCAGCTTTCAATAATGACAGCAAACCAAAGCAGCCAAAAACAATATTCGTACTCCATGCCGCCAAAAATGCTGGCAATTGTCCGGCATGGCCTAAAGAAATACTGATACTGTTCATCATCCAGTATAAAAAAGCTGCCACAATTCCAAAAACAATTGGTTGGGCAAGTCCACTAATTTTAGATTGTTTCAATGCAGTGCCAGAGGCAATAATACTCATTATCAAACAAATAAAAGGAAAAGCAGTTTTGGCATATAAATCCACCTGGTAAATCGTCGCATCATATCCCTCATTACGTATCTTTTGAATATACGCTTTCAATTCTGAATAGTTCATTTCTTCGGATTTTTTTGACACCCGTACCAAATCGGATGGTTTAAAAGGTAACGATATTGAAAGTTGATCTGGGTATGTTACTTTTTTTGTTTCACCTGTTACTTCCAATAGTTGAAAAACTGGTGATTTGAAAATCCATTGATTATTCTCATACCAGGCATTTCTGGCATCCACTCTTTTAATCAGTTTAAAGTGATTATTAAAAAAATAAAGTGTGATGCCATGGGCTGTCTGCTTGCCCGGATGAAAAAATGCGATATTGGCAATAAGTCGATCACCCCGAATCCATAAATTTTTTTCACGTGATGTATGGCCTTTTTGATTCTTTATTTCTTTATACCAGATGTGGTTTGATTTTTCTACTGTTAGAGGAATGACAAATTCAGTAAGCATAAAAAGCAGGATTGTTGATACGACCCCAAATATAATAACTGGTTGTACAATAAAGTATAAGCTTATCCCACTGCCCTTTATGGTCATTATTTCATTGTTTTTGATCATCATACCAAATGTAATCAAAACAGCCAACAGGACACAAATGAAAAGAATCTGACTGAAAATAAACGGAATTTTCAGTAGCATGTACTCAATGAACCTGGAAAAAGGCAGGTCGGTCTCCATAAAGTTATCAATTCTCTCAATGAAATCAATGAGTAGAAATATCATACTGATTGCGATTAAGACCAGCATAAATGTTTTGATTGTTTCTGTTAGAATATATCGATGTAGCAGTCGCATAATGTCATTACTGTTTTTTGGCGATTGTTTTTTCTATTAACTGAATGTAGTCTACTAATATCTGACTACTTTCCATCAAAATAGCATCAATTTCATCATCGTCATCTTTTTGTTCCTTGTCTGATGAATCTGTCTCATCATCCGCACTGTTTTCCAATTTCTTTAAAGGCTTCAAACCTTTAGCTGCCCTTTTTTTGTTTTCCCAGGAGAGTTTCCATTGATCGATAGCGTCACGTTCATTTTTTCGTGTTGTTTCACACAAGGAAATACGTGTTTTTTCCTGTTGTTTTTCCCTGAATTTTAAATTGGCTTTTAAATAATCAAATTCAACATTGTCTTTAATTCGCATTTCATGCTTATTGGTTAACGTATCAATCATTTGGGGCTTTATCCGGTATGTAGAATAATCCGCAGGAGCAATTGTATCACATTTCATCGCGAAAGGAAGTGTGCTTTCTCCTATTTTTTCAGGGTTGTATATGGGAGGGAATAATATATCAGGAATAATCCCCTGGTACTGGGTACTTTTTCCAGAAATGCGGTAAAATTTTGCATGGGTGATTTTTAACTGGCCTTGTTGTAAATCTAAAAGCGATTGCACTGTCCCTTTTCCAAAACTTTGGGTTCCAACAATCACGCCCCGATGATAATCTTGAATGGCACCAGAAAAAATTTCAGAGGCTGAAGCACTCATGCGATTCATCATGACCAATAAGGGGCCATCGTAAACAATATCTGAGTGCCGATCATAATAGCGTGTAACCCGTCCATTACTTTCCCGAACCTGAACAATAGGCCCTTTTCTGATAAAATGACCGGTCAATGCATTGGCTTCCTGCAGGGCACCACCACCATTACCTCTGAGATCTATAATAAGACCGGAAATGTTTTCTTTTTCAAGGGCATCAATCAGACGATTCACATCTCTTGATGTACTTTTATAATCTGATTCTCCGCCATGATATGCCTTAAAATCCAGATAAAAAGTTGGAATATCAATGACACCAATGTTATATGTTTTTTTGTTTCGCGTGATTGGCACAATCTTTTTATGAGCAGCCTGTTCCTCAAGCTTTACTTTGTCACGTGTAATTTTGATCACACGCGTTGTCTGGTCATCAGCTGCATTTTCCGGAATAATTCTCAAATAAACGACAGTCCCTTTTGGACCGCGAATCAAATGAACAACTTCATCTAATCGCCAACCGATCACATCAACGATATCATCCTCATTCCCCTGGCCAACGCCAACAATTCGATCTCCGGGTTGAAGTTCACCGGCTTTATCAGCCGGGCCAGCAGGAACAAGTCGCAGAACCTTTGTGAATTCATTTTCTCGTTGAAGTACCGCACCAATACCTTCAAGAGAAAGGCTCATTTGAATATTGAAATTTTCAGACGCACTGGGAGAAAAGTATTGTGTATGGGGATCATAGACCTGTGTCATGGCATTCATGTAAATACGAAAGGCATCTTCGCTGTTTGTCTGACTGGCACGATTCAGTTGACTTCGATACCGTTTTTGAAGTAATGGAAGAATATCCGTCCTTTTTTTTCCGGAAAGAACGAGATTCAGCATCTCATTTTTTAGCCGTTTTCGCCATAACTCATTTTGTTGAATAACAGTTTGTGGCCATGACGATTTCTCGCGATCTGTTTCAAAATACTCATCCTTTGAAAAATCAGTTTTTTTGGCATCATGATCAATATAATTCAACGTAAAAATCATTCTCTCAATGACCCGCTGTTGATATTGATTAAAAATTTGATATGCAAGGACAAGATCAGAATTTTTCATAAAATCATCGATTTTTTGACGATAAGGTGCAAAAGAATCAATATCTGGTTGTAAAAAATACAATCGCGACGGATCTAAATCTGACAAATAAGTATCATAAATTTTTTCAGATAATTGATCATCCAGCTTAACTTTTTCATAATGATGATATTTTAATTTATAAACAATATTTTTGACAATCTGCGCATGATCTGCTTCAGGCTCAAGACGTGTATAAAAGTCTTTTATTTTTAAAGGTGCATCACCAAGTAATGCAGCATGGATATCTGCATATGCCAGTTGTGAGGTCAGTAGAAAAATGACCATCCCTGAAAATAAAAATTTGCTTATGCGATTGTTTGACATTATTCTTCCTGTTTTTTTATTTAATTTAATTGCAAATACGACTCTAAATAAGACTGAATCATATCAATAATTGTTTCATCTGTTTCTTCATGCAAAATATCATCCAATAAATGAGCAACACCAGATTCATTTCTATTAATGACAGCCTTGATAATATCTTGTCGAACGTTTTGATCATTTTCATGATAATAATGATTGATTAATTTCGCAGAAACATTTGCTGTCAACGAATCCGATTTGGAATTTTCAATCTCTGGTTGTGATTCCAGCTCATTTTCCGACATATTGTCAGCATCTTCTGCATCCAGCTTGCCAATTGCCTGAATTGCTGTTCTTCGGATTAAGGTATCATCTGACCCAATGAAGGGTATCAGATATTGTAAGCCTTCTGGCATAGTAGAATCCCCCAAAGCCTTAACACAGACAATAACATGACGTTCATCAGAAAAATTTTGTAGCATTCCGATCAATCGATTGTGAATAAAGTTTGCAGATACAGAATTTTTCGCCTTGTACAATGTCTGATTGAGAAGCCCCAAAGAAAGTATGGCATCATCGACACGATTAATTTCCTGAATATCTGTGCGATCTTGTTCTTGCGCAATTAATTGAAAAAGCCTATCAATTAACACGGGTTTTGGTGATGCAATTCCGCCAGCAGCTACGACTGCTTTCGATCTAATATCCGATACCTGATTGTAATCCAGAAAAATATCGCTAATTGCACTTTGTGCTTCTTCATGACCGATCATTTCCAAAATTAAAATTATCCGCTCTGCTGTTTGTCCCTGAATATTGAGATTTTTTATCAGGTCTGGAATAAACACTGCTTCTTCTGGATATTTTGTAAGAAACATTTCTAAACGTTGTATGTGTTCCAATATCATATCTTGAGATGCGTTTTCAAGGATATCTTTTTGGAACATTTCAAGTTGACTGGATAAGGCCATTCTTTCAGATGATGAATTATTTGTTTTCCGCTGAGCTATATTTTTTTCTTCATGTTCATTATTAGAAAAGGAATGAATAATATCATTAACAGGCATATCAGTTTCCCAGATAAAGAGCCCAGGGTCAAGCTGTTGTTGATCAGGGGTTAACAAAATTTTCGTTTGACGTCTATACCAGGCGGCATGCTGGGATACAAATATTGCAAAGGTTTCTTCTCCCGCATAGGACTCAATCCAAGACGCATCATCACCTGAAATTGCTATTTGATGATTGGAATGCTCAATAATACCTCGAAATTGAAACTGATCTGTCTTGAGTATAGCGTGATCCAGTTCATTTAACTCTGTACATCGAATATTCTGCTTAATCAAGGCCTTGCAAGAATGGGGTTCAAGCATATATTCAACTTTAACTTTTCCAAAGGAATGTTGTTCCTGTGTCCGCCATTTTTTCAGGGTGGAACGTTTTTTATTGGAAGGAAGCACCGTTTGAATTGCAAAAATAATCTCAGATAATGACATTCTGCTCTGCGAATCCAGATGCGGCGGAAAGTAGAATTGTTCGGGCAGACCACTGTCACGCATTGCAACCAGAAAAAAGGGACGAAACAGGGCCTCAAGGTCTTCGTCACGTGAAAGTGAATCTGACGTATCCCCTGCACGCACATTGACATTAGATAATTGACACCCTATATAAATGATATCTTTTGATGTATTTTTATCAAATATACGAAAATTCAGCGTACAACTAATTTCTATATGCATTTGTAATGCGTAATTGTCATTCGCACCGATTTGCCCCTCTAAAGCTGATGGATACGTCTGATCAATTTTAACAATATCCAGGTGATACAGTTGCTTGGCACCTTTATACCAGTTCAATCTGGTTTGACAATGTTTCTCTGACAGCATTGACCGGTTTTGAAATTCAAATCCTGAATCTCGTGTAAAAAAATTATCGTTGTTATCCTGATGCCAATAGTAAGCCAGAGCGGTAATGATCAAAATAACAATAATCACGAGAAACCATCTGCTTCTACCTGTTTGTCGATTTTCATGCTTCATTTCAGAGACCCATCCATCATGACGTATATGGCGACTACAATCAACATGAATAAAAAGATCCACAATAAAAGATTACTTTTATAAGTGGATTTCACTGATAATTGTACGACTTCCGTCTCATTTTCAAATTGTTCTTCAGATAATACCTTATCAGGTTGTTTCTTTGCCTTTAAAGATTCTTTAATGGAACGTTGAATTTCATCAGAAAAATGTCTGGATAAATACAGGAATCGCTTTGCATCCTTGCATTTTTCATCCATATAATATACACGCAGAAATAAGTCACTGGCATTCTGACTCTGTCCGGATAACAGGGCATCCAAGCCTTTCAGATATATCTGAGAGAACAATATACGATTTTGGATTTGTTTTACTTTATTTGTTGCTTCTGTCAGCAAATAGGCATTCAACTCATGACTGAGAATATCTTTTTCATAAGCAATTTTTCTCTGGAAATCTTTTACTTTTTGATGTTTTAGTATTAATTGTATATACTTTTCATGGATATCATGCGCATCTGGATCAAGTTCCAGAATCCTTTCGTAAACAATCAACAAGTGGTTATTCTGATCTTTTGGATCTGCATATCTCAATTTTATATTTTTTAGATGCGCGTTGGTTATCGAATGTCGATAATCATCTATTGAATACGCATACAATGCTTCAAGAGAATCTGCCTGTATTTTTAATGCATGAATCAATCTGGATCTGGCAGCATCGGGTTTAATTGTATACAATTGATCAAGAATTTTTTGGGCCTGAATACAATGATCCTGAGCAATCAAAATATCTGCAACCATTTGATTTGCTTCAATATGTCTTGGATGTATTCGAATAATATGCTGCCCCACCTTTAGGGAATCATCAATACGATCGGATTGGAACAGATATGATGCTGCCTGATATAAATAATCACTCACCAATGGAAGCGTATCAAGATTCTTGACAATCATATTAACCGGATGATTTCTACAAATCCATGATGAAAAAAAGGCGCAATGGATTATATACCCATCCTTGTTTTGCGAAATAACCTGGCTGATTTCCAGCATCTGAAGTGCTTGTTTCATACGTTCGTAGAACAATGACGTTCGCGTTTCATCGAGACGTTGTTCTATTTGCCACTGACTTAAATGCTTGTCTGATTCTGCAAGGCAAGCAGCAACAAGTTTTTGTTCTATTGTCAATGATTTCCAGATTAATTTCAATGTTTTGTCATAGCGAAGCATCACACCGGAAAAAGTTTGATCTGGCGATGAAGCATATGGAAGGTTTCTAAATTCGCGACAGACAGCTTCAATAATTAACGGATATCCACCTGAAAATTCATGGATCTCACCAATAATTTTTTCCGGCCATTGGATTGAATTATTTCGTTCAACATAACGCACCATAGCTGTTGTTTCATCAAACGACATTGGCGCAAGATGGAATAAGCGAAAACCAGAAAAAAAGGGCAGATAGATATCAGTAATATCTGATGACAATCGCCCACCGGTGAGTATAAAAAAAATCTCACCCTTAAGTTCCGGCAAAATAGATTTTAACCATAAATAAAAAGGATGAACGGCCTGAGACGAATCATCATGTGGATAAAATTCATCAATACAAACAACCAGCCGCTGATTTAGTTTCAAGTTATCATGAATCATCGGTAAAAATGAATTATTAAAATCATTGACAGGATTTTTTGATATATCAAAATTACATTCTAACGCTGCAGATACACATAACATTATCTCTGAAACAATTGCTTCAAGGGATTTATCATCAAACGTTTGCGGGTCAATATAAACAGGAATATTCACACGTTCATTATTTATAAACGCACATAAGGCATCTAAAGCAGATGTTTTTCCAATACACGGCTGGCCAAATAAAAATGCACCATTTTCATCAGGATTGGACAACAGTATCAACATCTGTTTAATAAATAATTCACGCCTTACAACATAGGTATCTTTTAGCGTTTTAAAAATTTGGACAAACATGAATTACCATTCACTCTAATAGTTATCCTAAGCTATCAACCGCTTTATGCGCTGCAGTACTGGTGGATGTGAATAATGCAAAAATACGTAAAAGGGATGCGGTGTCAAATTCGATAAATTCTGAACAGATAATTTTTTCAAAGCAGATACCAAATCACTTGAATTTTTCAATGTTTGCGATGCAAATTGATCAGCCTGATATTCATTATATCTGCTCAGAGATTGAAGAAAAAGTCCCAGAAAAAAATCAATGGGCGAAAACAGCATACCAAAAAATATCATGCCTGCATACACTGAAGGCTGATCCATAAAAAAAGCATCAAAAAGATTTTCACAGGAAATAAAAATAGATAATAAATAAAACATGGCGCCAGAATAAAAAATACCGATTGCCATATTAACCCATATATGTTTCTTTTTATAATGTCCCATTTCATGCGCAAGTACGCTTACAATTTCACTATGAGTTAATTGCGCTACAAGGGTATCGAATAATGCGATACGTTTATTCTTTCCAAACCCCGAAAAAAAAGCATTGGATTTGCTTGAACGTTTTGAGCCATCAATAATAAAAATATTTTTTACAGAAAACTGAATAGATCGGGCATAATCCATAATCATGTCTTTTAATTCGCCAGCTTCAATCGGTGTAAATTTATTAAACAAAGGCATGATCCATGTTGGCGCAATAAATTGGATGATCAAAACAAATAGAGTGACAACGCCCCAACAATACCACCAGGCATTATTTCCAGCAACTTCAAAAAAATATAGTATGCCCGCCAACAACGGTGCTCCCAAAACAATGGATAAAATCAGGCTTTTGATAAAATCCATTATGAATGTTTTTACTGTCGTTTTGTTAAAACCAAATTTCTCCTCAATGACAAATGTCGAATAAACAGATAAAGGAAGGGAAAAGATTAGTTTGATAACTCCAAGAATACTCACATATATTAATCCAGATCCCACAGGGCCAAAATTGAATGCGCGAATCCAATTATCCAGGTATGAAAAACCGTGCCCAAACCAAAAAAGTAGAATAAGTATTAAATCGAATAACGACACCCACAATCCAAATTGGGTCGTGACTTTCAAATAGTCCTGTGATCGCGCATACCGATCTGCATCATAACAATCTTGAAATGTTTCAGGTACCTCAGGGTGTAACTGATTTAAATTGACGATATCTGCTATCAGATGTAACAGAAAATCGACAATCAATGCAATGAGAATAAACCAGGCAATACTATTCATCCGAACAACCTTAACATTTTTCAGGCCGTCGATAAAAACATCTTGTGCCTGAAAGTTTGTATTTTTTTGTTAAATAGATCGTTTCACAAACAACACAAAAAATACCTATAGCATACTTTCATGTCGAGATCGCTAAAATTTTATCAAAAAAAAATGCCCCCGGCAGGAATCGAACCTGCGGCACAAGGATTAGGAATCCTTTGCTCTATCCTCTGAGCTACGGGGGCAGTGAATCATTCGACATAGACCAGTTGACCAGGAAATATTTTACTCCCTGGATTTAATCGATTCAAATTTAAAAAATCTGCCAATGTCATGTTATGTTGCATTGCGATTTGAAAAGGACTATCTCCTTTTTTGACACGATATTGATGATGTCCTTTTTTACTTTCTTTTGTGTTCATCGGTATTATCAATCGTTGACCAATTTTTAATTGTGTTGAGGCCAGATGATTTGTTCGAACAATACTTTTGGTTGTCGTATCATACTTTCTCGCCAAGTTCCAGAGGGAATCTCCCTGTTTGACATAGTGAGTAACCAGTTTTGATTTCGTTTTTCTGCTCAGATTGTAAGACCTGCTCTTTTTTTCTTGAGAATACTTATTTTTCGGAAGTTTCAATACATCGCCAACAACAATATGACTTCCACGAATCCCATTGACAGTCTTTAATGTATTTATATCAATATCAAATTTATGTGCAATATTTGAAAGCGTATCCCCGCTGCGAATTCGATAATATGATTTAGATGACTTTTTTGGTTTTCTGGATTTTGTAACATGTGCATAAGGGATTTTTAGTTTTTTTCCAGCAATGATCCGATTATTTCGCAATCGGTTCGCAGAACGAATATCCCTGACACGAACCCCATAACGCTTTGCAATATTTGAGAGTGTTTCACCGTTACGCACACGATGATATTTCACATGAGATCTCCGGGATAAACTCGCTAAAGAAATTTTATCTATGGTTGCAAGGAATTGTTGTTTTTTTCCAATAGGAACTTTGAGCAAATAGTTTTCCGGAGGCAAGATTCTGTAACGAAGTTCAGGGTTTAAGTGATATATTGTAGTGGCCGGAATTTTCAGAGAAGCGGCAACATTCTTTAAGTGAACCTGCCGATTGGTAGCAACGACTTCAACAGGAGGGGGAGAATCCAGATCATTCGGGTTAAATCCACATTGTTTCATATGATTAATAATATAAAGTGTTGCCAGGTATCTGGGTACATAACGCGCTGTTTCACGCGGAAGACGATCATATAGATCCCAGAAATTATCCAGATATTTTATATTTTGACGCTGAATTTTTCTAAGTACACGACCTTCACCGCAATTGTAAGCAGCAAGAACGGTTGTCCAGTCCCCAAATATTCGATGAAGTTCTTTTAAATAAGCAATTGCAGCCATAGTTGATTTATAAGGATCCATTCGTTCATCAATAAATCTGGTTCGTTTCAGACCAAACTTGTACCCTGTTGAAGGAATAAATTGCCATAGCCCCAGTGCCCGAGATCTTGAAAGAGCTTTAACCTTAAATCCACTTTCAATTAATGGAAGCCAGGAAAGAGCCACCGGCAAGCCCGCTTTTTTCAATTCTCTAACAATCATAGGTCGATATTGCCCGGAACGTCGATACGAAGCTTTAAAAAATGATCGCTCTACACCAGTAAAACGCTTTATTTCCCGCCTGACATGTTCATTCAAAACAATGGGTATGGCTTCATGAGTTCCTGTGACAACAATATTTCTTGATGCATATATTTCCAGAATACGTTTTGAAATCATAAACCGCAAATCTTCTTTTTGCTGAAAAAGTGCGGGTTCTTCAGTATTGATCGTTAAAATTAACTGATATGCTTGATCCAAAGCATCAATTGCATGATCTAACTCCCCTTTCTGCCAATACGCCTGACTGGCCTCACAAAACTCGAGTGCTTCATCCAATGACTTTTGAGCCGGTGATATTTTTGGGTATTCAGAAAATGAAGGAGTTCGTGATTTTTGACGAGCCCTTTTTGAAATAGGTTCAGGAAATGGTGCCTGAATATTCATTTCCATAGGGTAATCATCTTCAGTCGTTATTGACTCATCATCAAACACTGGCGTATCTAAAGAATCTGCATCATTGGCTTCATGCCTGTCCTGCATATTATTAGTGACTGCTTCATATGCATATATCGATTCATGATGTTCATTATCTTCTAAAGCTGTCTGACACCCAAAGCAAAGGCTTATTATAATGATTAAGAGACAATGCAAATTTATATTCCTCCACTTTCATTTTTTTGCCTGGAAAGGTTCGAAAAAATACGTTTTCCATCTTGAACAATGTTCATGTTTAACAATGGGGGAACTTATTTTTCGATAATCCTTTTTTATAACAAATCAGATATTATAAACTTTTTTATTAATCACACTTTTCAAAAATTCGCAATAAGAAATTCAATATATCTTCAAAAAGATTTATTTTTACTGCTATTACGCAACCACAAATATTCTTGCCTGATTTTTCTGAAAGGGATACAAATGAGATATCAAAACGGTCATAAGGAAATATAGATATTGTTCATCAAGACGAATTCGCATCATAAGACAACATTCGCTTGATAATATCAGTAATGATAAGAAAGTATTCATCATTGGACTCTTCCATTTAATTAGCGTAATATATTTATTTTTTTAATATATAAACCAAATACGCTTAAATATACTTCTTGCAAATTATTTAATAAAATTAAATTCTTCTCTTGACAATAGTTTGATTATAATATTGTATACTTTCTGAAAAAAATAATCTTTTATTTGTTTATTAATTTTATATCATTAATCAGGAGGTTTACATAATGACAAACGAAACTTTAAAAGCCTTTGCAACAACATTGGCAAACATTGGAAATGAATTAAATACTCTTTCTGAGAGTATATTAAAATCCTTCGAAATGAAGGAACAGGTTGCTCCCCCTTTAGAATCAATAAAGAAGGAGAAGAAAAAAGAGAAAAAAGTTGAAAAGAAAAAAGTTGAAAAGAAAAAAGTTGAAAAGAAAAAAGTTGAAAAGAAA
>Ga0272440_1002421_pt1 | contig 14543 bp, 11 predicted proteins | sample SSMMMBAug17_FD_192440 | JGI IMG/M metagenome (GOLD analysis project Ga0272440, IMG submission 192440) | Marine sediment archaeal communities from Little Sippewissett salt marsh, Falmouth, MA, United States - SSM-MMB-Aug17 | ecosystem: Environmental > Aquatic > Marine > Wetlands > Sediment ...
TTGATGGCATAACTTTATCTCCGGTTTTCGATTTTTCGATTATTATAGGAATTAAATTAATTTAATTTAACTGGAAAAATAGGAAAAATTATGAACCATGTCAAGAGTATTTTGGAATTCCGGGGACTCCAGGCTATTCTCTGTCGTCCCTACTAAAGGGACTTAAAGTGTTATATTTAAAAGATCTGTTGTAATCGAACGAATGAGCATCTTATAACAAGACACTAATATATGTCCCGATAGGGACGTCAGAGAATAGCCTGGGGTTTCAACCCCAGGCGGTCGTGGCTTTGCCGAAATTTTGCATTGATGGATTTTTAAAGCTAAAACCGGGGCATTATTTCTGACTTGCTGTACTACGATCCGAAAATTTTCTCATTTTATGTAGATCGTTCAAAAAAAGTAAGGTCGTGTCGAGACGTAGCATGCTACATCTCTACAATACTTAATTGCCATAGATAAACTCAACAATATGTTCCCCCTCACTGACATAAACAGCACGAAAAATATAATTCGCAATATACAAATCAAGGAACAGCTCACCATCACAAACAACCTCCCATCCATCATGCCATATATCGTTCAAGATCAACCATCCTGAAACATTCGTCTGTGTGTGTAATCGCACATAATCATTGGTATATGTTACTATTTGAACATTGGCATTCATCTGTCTATGGATATCCATGTCGTGTGATTTTTTTTCCAATACAACAATATCACCATGTACCACTTCTGGAGTACCCATAAAAGGGAGGCTATTTTCAACCAGTTTCACCTTTTTTGCAAAAAAGGCGCGCGGTAAACAATTTGTATTCTCATATATATCAGCATCCTGACCTGAATATCGTCGAATACAAGCTGTGCAAGGAATTTTACTATTTGGGGACATCAAAATATACTTAACATTTAACATATTAAAGCCATCATGCATTTTTTGAATGACAGGCAGTTTCATGCTTGAAAAAGGATGGCCAGTAACAAACAAATTGATCAATCGAGTATAACGATCCCAGATATAAGGTCGATCTCCTGTAATTGTTTGTAAGTTTGACACAGGTTCAAATGGTTGCTGTCTTAAATCAAGGATGCGATATATTGATAGATCTTGTTTAAAGAAATCAGCAACTGATGCATTCATTTGAAAGTGTGATGAATCTACTGTTTGAATATAAAAAGATGCAAATGATGTCATCTCGATAATAACAGCCAATACAATGGTTCCCATTTGCATTTTTTTTGTCCAGTACTTTGATTGGTAAAGAATCCACAAACCAAGAATCACCCAGAGCAGTTGTTTTGAAATGCCTGCAATTGATTTATTGATGACATTGCATCGCATTAAACTGGATTGCCTGATTGACTGAATCGGTAAATAATGGTCTGTATTATTAATGGTATACGTCATCCATGTATCCAAAATGTGGTAACATATAGGCGTCTGACATACAAATAACAGGATACAGGCACTTGAGATGAAAATTGTCCATTGCTTTTTTCTGCAATTATTCGTTTTTGTGGATTCAATTGTATCAAAACCTTTCCCTGCAAGAAGGGCAATACATATGCAAAAAATGGAGATGGCTTTGCTATGTCCACGAAACAATGAAATACCCGGAACAAAATTGTATAATAGTTGAAACAATGGTGTGTTGGCACCCAATGCAATGATCAATGAAATCATCCCAGCCACAATAAAATAAACAAAACGTCTCGAAACATTCCTGATTGCCATACAACAAAGGAGAAAGGGAATGATCCCACAAAAGGCACACATTTCCCATAAATTATAAGCCCCCCAGTATAACGAATGCTGCATGTCACCAAAAATACCGGGAAACAGAATTGTCAGCAAGTTCTCAAGTGGAAATGAAAACTGGCCAGATTGACTGAGGGTCATGTTTACCCGACTGGTTTCCTGAACATAATCAACAACAGGCAATACTTGTGGCAAACAAATAATTCCGCCAATCAGGATTGCACAAATAATTCCCAATTGATATTTCAATCTGCCAGTATATTGAATAATAACATATTGATAATAAAAAAAAACAAATATGAAACTATAATACATGTATTGGAAATGTCCGGCAAAAAACTGAATGGCAAAAACAATGCCCATGCTAAGATATATTCGTGTGTTGTGTTTTTGATTCAATTGGCTAATCAGGGAAAGCTGAAGGGGAATCCAGGTAATTGTTGCGATATTGGATAATTTTCCGGCATATATTCCCAGGATGCAATGCCCGCAAAATGTCAATGTCACCGCAGATATAATTGATGCCGGTTTTGAAAGGAAAAGGTTCCTGGCCAATCCATATGTAAATAGGGCCAATAGCAAAGAATGCACCCAAAAATATAAAGACACTGCTTTAAATAAAGGAAACCATCGAAATAAAATATTGGGCGGATAAAATACACCCGATTGAATTTCAGATCGTACTGGTGAACCACAGATATCAATGGGATTCCATTGGGGAAACACAGTGTTTGCTTTAAAATTGGCGTGATGCATCCTAAGAAAGTAATCCAGATCTGTGTCTGGATAATTTGATCCAATTGGATGTTGTGATGTAAAGGCTTCGTAAAAAGGTATTGTCACAACGATTATCAAAATTAATGGCGCCCAAATCCAATGCAAAAAAAGTTTCATTCTTGGCCTGTCATTTGTTGAACAAATTGATCAAACGCCTGATTCCCTCTGATCTTATCAAAATCAGGATCTTTTTTTAACCATTCCCAGTCGCTGAAACCCATTTGCACTGCTTTTTTCAGCCATTCAATGGACAAATCGACCTGTTCTTTTTGGGCATGCAGACAGGCAATGTTATAGTGGATGCTGATTGAGTAATCCGGGCGATGGTTTATCATTTGTTTGTATATGGTGATGGCCTCATCCCATTTTTGGTCATTGGCTAATTTTTTGGCATATTTAAACGTCATGTCTGTGGTCCGGTTAAAAAGCTCTTGTGCAGCAGGGTCACCGGGTTTCAGGTGAAGGGCCTTTTTAAATGATTCAAAGGCCTGATTCAAGACACCCATTTGCACCAACAGATGTCCCATATGAACATAGGCAGGCACAAAATTGGGATTTATCCATAATGCCTCCTTGAAATGTCCCAGTGCCGCCTGCAATTCTTGTTTTTGGGATAATAGCAATGCCAGATGAAAATGGGTGTTTTCATTATCTGGATCCAGTCGAACAGACTCTCTAAACTGCACAATTGCTTGATTTCGCTTCTCCAGAATGCTCAGTATGAATCCCAGATAATGATGGGCTTCCGCGTTTTTCGGCTGCCACCAGATTGATTGGGTAAAATAGTGATGAGCGGTATCAAATTTCTTTTGTTTGACAAAAATAAGACCTGCATTGATATATGCTCGGGAATAGCCAGGATCAAATGCAATTGCCCGATTAAAATGTTTTAACCCTTGTATCAATCTGCCTTGATTGACAAAAGATGTACCCAACATGACATGGGTTTCTTTTGATGATGAATTCACCCGGAGACTGTTTTTAAATGCTTTTATTGCCTGGTCGTAAATATTGGCGGATGCCATCAGACGACCAATATTTTTCTGATTATACCCATACAAATGATTGCTAACACAGGTATGCGAAACATAAAAGCAAAGGAACAGGAGCATAAAAGAATATGGATGAACTATTTTATATAAAAATTCATTAACAGATTGATCCATCAAATGAATACAAAATATTAAAAATCCTAATGCACACAGGGTTTGGGAAACATACAGTTCGCCTTTAAATAAAAAGTAAGATATGGGCATCAGCCGAAACTCAAACCAATCGGCCACAATTCCAGAAACCAGACTGAAATGGCCATATATAATGATAAATGGCAGCAGATACACAATAAGCATTTTAAACAAGACATGAGACATGTCATGTTTGAGCCAACAGGTTTTTACAAGATGAATTAACAACAGGATAGAAAAAACAAACAATGCATGATTGGTATCAATAACAGGATCATGATATGTCGTTGGATACAAGAATTGCATCAGACATGAACTGGATTGAAAAAATAAAAATAAAGCAAACATAGACCATATCAGGGAATAGTTTTTCAAGGAAACCATTCCCAACAGTAGAACAACAGCACTAATAATAAAAATCATGGATGAAAGGCACAGGCTATACCTGAAAAGATATAATGATTTAAAATATAAAGATATAAAAGACACTTTGCCATACAAAAAAAGTATGATCAAAGCAATGGGAAAATAATAAAAGCCTTGTTGAATCCCTGTGGAGAATTTCAAATGCTTGGGCATAAACTATCAATCTTCAATATCGTTAATGGGAAAACCTGCCCAGGCCCCCACCCCAAGTTCTTTATCAAAAACAACATAAAAACCATTATTGTTAAAAACCATCCCCTGATCTGCAACATCACCAACAGCACCCAGGATACCACTGGGGCCATTCAATATATTGGTTCTATTGGCCCATAAGTCCAGGTTCAGCCAGCTTGCAAGACTTCCAGGGGCCAGTTTTGTATTCATTTTACCAGTAAATGAGAATAAATCATCAGCCCGAAAGTTTCCTTTGACCCTGTCAGAGCCAAAAATAAAACGATTTAGCACTTTATTGCCATTAATTTCCTGATAGTCCAATCGAATTACCAGGCCATTGAGAATAAGGGGCGCAGACTCTGTACCCAGATCCAGACCACCCCAGTCAATATCCCAATTATAGCCATTTCCCAAGCCTGCTTCCCACCCAAAGCCTAAAAATGAAAATTGCGACATATCCACTCCTGTCTGTCCCTGGAAATCATAATACCCCATTTTGATAACATCAATATGCGCCCATAAATGAAGTTCAAGATCAATATCTGCACGCGCTTGATATTTATCATTTGTTTTGTTCAAGGTAAATCTAGTAAATCCAGCCTGCCCATTGACATCGGATAGTTCCTGGTCTGTCATCATGTTCATACCTCTGCCATATGTGCTGGAAAGTTCACTATCTGAAACAATATCCATTCGCCCCCAGGCAATTGATACCATACTAATCATCAAAAAAATGGATATGATATATATTGCTTTATTATTCTGATTGACTGTCATTTTGCTATTCCCTCCTTATTATTTGGCCCTTGCCTACAAACGATATTAAGATCAAATTAACTGCAAAAATTGGGCCACAATTGATTGTGGCATGAAATATTATTCTTGAAAAATATTTCTTAGTAGAAACGTAGCATGCAAAGTCTCTACAGTACATTTACCTTAAAACGAACAATATCAATAATGAAGAAGTTTTTTTTAGCATTCCTTAGTAAAACTGCAATTTACCATTCATTAAGTCTTGCACCACTTGATGATATCGCTCCACTGTACCAGTATCATGAATGTATTCATTTGTTTGATACGCAAAGATAGGTTGATTGTCTTTAATCATTGCAGAGACAAGATGTTTTTCGATATTTTGTTTTTTATTGGGTTGGACATAATCAAAGAGTTTTGGTGTAAATATACTGATACCTGCATTGGCGTAAAAGGAGGTATCCAGATCCGAGGCATGTGGGCGGATATGTATGTTTGTGACCTTATGGTCCTTATTGGTTTCAACAAGATCACTATCCAGTGGATTGGGGTTAATATGAGTTGTCAGAGTTGCAATCCCGGCTTTTTGTCGATGATAATCAAATAGATTGTATAGATTAACATTAAAGATAATATCCCCATTGATCACCAAAAAATCCTTTGTTAAGCGATCTTTCAGTAAATATAAACTACCAGCAGTGCCCTGGGGCGTGGTTTCGATTTCATAGTCCAGTTCTACGCCATATTTGATGCCCGAACCAAAATGATCAGTGATAGAATCAGACAGATAACCTAGACACATATGGATGGTTCGGATATCATATGACTTTAGTTGTTCAATTTGATGTTGGAGTAGCGGTTTTCCCTGAAATGGTATCATGGATTTTGGAATATCAGGAAATATTGATGATATTCTTGTACCTTTTCCACCAGCGAGTATAACAGCATGCATGATTACACCTCTTTTTATTCGTTATAAAATCAAGATAGGTTATGATTATCTATCAAAATAATCATAATTATCTAAATAAATAGCAAAGCTTATGCCATATTTATCGAAAAATAAAAAGATCTATAACAATTGAACATTTCCCTTTTTAGTCAAAGGAATTTGAATGTCTTGTAAAAAAGGAAGATCGGTTTTAAATTTGACCTGAGTATCAAACTCATAGGGCAATGAACGCTTTTGTTTAATTAAGTTAAACATGGCTTTGCCCATTTCAAAAAAATTCAATTTCATGGGAATGGTCATGCTGGATTTTCCATGCTGTTGAAAAGAAATATCCTTTTGGATTTGACCATCAGCCCATTTCAACCCATCCACCGAAAAATTATAAGAAAAATCTTTCAATAGCATTAGAAATCCATTGGGATTATCCATCTCAATATCCAAGGCCAGGCTGGCTGATGCAAAGGTTAGAGATTTGACTCGCAATCCTTTAACTGAAATTTTAGGCATTTTTAACAGCGGCAAATCTCCTGTTTTCTCAAAGGGAATTTTCATGCGTCCTAAAATAGGAACATCAAAATGAATATTCCCATTGAGATTGTAGAGGGCCTCATCCTGACTAACCAATGCACTGAGGGATTGATAAAGGTCCATAAAATGAATTTTCACCGGTACATTTACCTGGTTTGTGCCCAGGGCTGAAATGTTTTGATTCAGGGCATTTTCACCTTTTAAAAACACATGATCATTAATGGTAAAATTATAATCAAATGCTGGTAAATGAATGCCAATGGGATAATTGTTTTCTACCTGAATGGCCATCACCAAATCCATCTCTTTCAGCCCGGCATTGGCAATGTTGACATTTTTTATGGACAATTTTGGTGGCTTTATCCCGCCTAATTTCTGTAAAGTGGAACATCCAAAACAACAGAAACAAATTACCATAATCATTAAAATTTGTACATTTTGTCTAAACATATACACCTCTTTTTTGTATTATAAATTATTGATTGCCACGTTTATATGTTATTTCATCATAAAAAACAATGCGCTTTTTTTGATTGATTGAACAGCAATCTGACGGATTGATTTGGAACATACTTTGCATAAAGAGTGATAAAATTTTTAAGATCAAATCAATTTATAATACTTTTTTAATAGGATATTCCATGTCGCATAACAACTACCAGGTCATTTTTTTGGGTCAAATTCATGATGGATTTGATGAATACGATGTGCGTAATAATTTAAAAACACTGTTCAAAGATAACGTTCACAGTCTGTTTGACAATGCGCCAACAACGATTAACAAAAATCTGTCCTATGATCAGGCCGAAAAATTATGCAAAAAAATGGCGCAACTGGGCGCAAAATGTACTGTAGACCCGCCAGAAAATGATGAAATTCTTTCGCTTGAACTTGAAATTTCTGATGACCATAATGATTTCACCCATCAAAATTCTAATGCGCAGAATAACCTCACCCATCAAAATTCAAATATTGGGAATGATCATGAACACCTCAAAATAAATTCTGACAATCAAATAAAAAAAGAATGTTCACCTGAAAAAGCTCATTCCCCTCGTATGATGTGCCCTTGTTGTGGCAGTGAACAGGATGAAGCCAAAGAATGTATTAAATGTGGTATTATTATCGACAGGTATCAGGAAAAACAACAGAGTAAAACAGAACCCTGCCAACCCCAAAAAGATATCCTTCAGGAATATCTAGATAATATGAGCATTCCTGTGACTCAATCTAAACCAGAGCCCCAAAAAACGAGAGTATCATGGTTGTTATGCTTGGTCACGAGTTTTGTCGTTGTTGCAGTAATTGGCGCTTTGGGCTGGTCGTTTTATTTTTTTGTGTATGAAAAACCCTGGCGGTATACTGATATTGAGTCCATTTCTATTCAAGATATTGATTCTCCTGCGCCATCGAATGATCAACAAAGAATAGAATCCAGAAAACAAACAATTGCTGCCCTTCAAAAAGCCCTGAAACAAAAGAAAAAAGTTGCGTTACAAGATCGTTCTAAAAAATCATCAGGTCCACAATTTAGATTAAAGAATATCCCCCTTCCCTTATTAAAAAAGTACCAGGGAAAATATGTCTGGGTGACTTGTGACAACGATGCTGTCCATCAGGGATCACTATATGCAGTTTTTACAGAGCAGATCATATTAAAAAAACCACGATTCAATTTAACAATTCCTATCAACCGATCCATGATCCGCACTGTTGAATACGATATGAGTGAAAGTGATTATGATATTGATGCTGTCAAAGCATATCAGGCCTATAAAAGACGTACAGAGGAAGCACTACAAGAGGTTTCTATCAATGACCTTGGGGCCTATCTTGGAAAAAACCTTCGTATATATCTGAACAATGGACAACTCTACGAAGGCGTCCTTACCCGGTGTGAAAAACAGAAAATGACCATTCAAAATATTGTTTATGGTCAGATAGTCACATTGGTTATTCGGATGGACAGTATCAATCGAATTTTGTTTTAATGATCCATTTTTGTGAAATTTCTCTGCCAAGGGGATACGATTGAATATCGAAAACACTATCTGAGCCAAAGCATTTAACAGTTGTCAATTCATTTTTAGGAGCTTTTGTATATCCCACAGTTATTTGAGCAGTTATTTCAAGGATTTGTTTATCACAACCATAGGGAATAAGGGCTGTGGGGCCGGGGATGTCATCGGTTCGCAACAGATAATCCTGTTCCTTCAGATAATATTGAGAGATATTTTCGTTGTCTTGCTTGCTTTTGCCAACAATAATTTTATAGCGATCATTAAGTCTGAAGTGTCTTCCCCATTGAAGCAGATATAAATCTCGGTCATGATAATAAGGTCCTTTTTCAAACAAGTCTTTTAATCGGGCGACATATTGCGGGTCTGTCAATAAACAGCCACCAGCAGGGTTGGGGTAATCAGTAATGCCAAATTGATGAGCAAGATCAATTTGTGCTTTTCTGGATCGTCCATTGATGGCCATCAATTGTTCTCGATTAACCCATCCATTTTCCTCTGGGATGCTTTTTGGAAGCAGTTTTGCTGATAGTGGGCGGAGGATATAGCCATGATAGCCCGATTGTTTTTCAATATACCTGAGCGTGGACCGCTTTTGCGACTTGGGACGTTGGCCGGAAACTTCCCCACTGAATAAAAAATGGGCATCAATTTGTTTCATTACCTCTCCGGCCAATTGATACATTAGCACATGACAATCTGTGCAAGGATTCATATATTTTCCATAACCCTGCCTCGGATTTTTGAGCATTTCAACATAGGCTTTGGTGATATTTTTCACTATCAGCGGAATGCCAGTTTGTTTTGATGCCATCCTGGCACTATTGGCGTTAAAAAATGGTGTCTCAAAGCATATCCACTGAACATCAATTCCCTGCTTTGTGAGTAATAAACCGGCAAGCATGCTGTCCAGACCACCTGAACAAAGGCCCAATGCTTTGATTGATTTTGATTGATTAATTGACATTATTAATTGTTAGATGTATGATAATTTTTTTAAACGAAAAAAACCCCTGCTGATATTGAAGAAGCCATCTTTTTTTTTATCAGCAAGGGGTCAAAAAAGCAGGGAAAACCCATTAGGCACTCCCTGAACTTTTTATTCAATACGCCTGTAAATTGTTTTGCTATATAACAAAACCCTTTGTGCGGGTCAATGAAAACAATATCCATATGTTTGAAACAGAAAAAGATTATATTATCCAAATGTATCATGTGTACAAGCAATTTGGCGAAAAAGACGTCATTTGTGATGTCAGCATGAATGTCATTCGAAATGAATTTTTATTTATCAGTGGCCCCAGTGGTGCTGGAAAAAGCACGATGCTTAAATTATTGTATGCAGGGGAACGATTGTCCAAGGGACAAATTATCATGGATGGTCTCAATCTTGTGCGTCTGAATCAAAGCAATATCCATCGGCTCAGACGCCGAATTGGTATTATTTTTCAGGATTTCAAGCTCATTCAAACCCGATCGGTTTTTGATAATGTTGCATTGGTACTGGAAACCCAAGGATTTCCCCGACGATTGATAGAACGAAAAGTTAACACTGCTTTAACGCGCGTTGGCATGACATCTTTTACCAATGCATTTCCGCCCAGTCTTTCTGGCGGTGAACAACAGCGAGTCGCAGTGGCCCGCGCCATGGCATCGGAACCATCAATAATTTTTGCCGATGAACCCACTGGCAGTCTGGATCCAGATTCTGCATCAATCATTTTGGCCTTGCTTGATGAATATCATCATTATGGCGGTACTGTCTTGTTTGCAACACATGATATTTCATTAATCCAACATACCCGACGCCGGGTTGTTTTTTTAAATGATGGCCATATTAATGAGAATGGACAGCCCCCTTTTTTATCCAGACATGAAGAGACTGTAAATACACCAGAGGGCGAATAAAAGGCTCGCCCCAACACACGCAACCGGAATCAAGACAATTCCCAAAAACCTGTACATTCGACCATATGTAAGGGTTAGGAAAGTCCAATTTCATTTATTCCGGAAATTTTTTGGGAGGAAAATATTCCATGACCTATGAAGCAGTTATTGGGCTTGAGGTTCATGCCCAATTGAAAACAAATAGTAAAATTTTTTGTAGTTGTTCGACAGAGTTTGGTGCATCGCCCAATACCCATACCTGTCCGGTTTGCCTGGGGATGCCAGGTACGTTACCAGTGTTAAACAAAAAAGTTGTTGAATATGCCATGCGCATGGCCCTTGCCACACAGTGTACCATTGCGCATGAAAGCCGATTCGCCAGAAAAAATTACTTTTATCCTGATCTACCCAAAGGCTATCAAATTTCACAATATGAGTTGCCCATTGCCGAACATGGGGTGATTGATATTGAATTACCTGATGGTCAAACAAAAAAAATCGGTCTGACCCGCATTCATATGGAAGAAGACGCGGGGAAACTCGTCCATGATCCTCTTCTGCCAATCAGCCAGGTGGATTACAACCGAACCGGCGTCCCTTTGATTGAAATTGTCAGTGAACCGGATATGCGCACCCCACAGGAAGCCAGTGCCTATTTAAAAAAATTGCATGCATTGGTTCGTTATACTGACACCTGTGATGGCAACATGGAACAGGGCAGTTTTCGATGTGATGCCAATGTGTCTATCCGGCCCAAAGGTGAAACAGAATTGGGAACACGAACTGAACTTAAAAATATGAATTCCTTTCGCAATGTCGAAAAAGCCATTCAATACGAAATTGACCGACAGATTGCAGTGGTTGAACAAGGCAAAGCAGTGGTTCAGGAAACCCGGCTCTTTGATCCCAACAAAGGAAAAACCTTTTCCATGCGCGGCAAAGAAGAAGCGCATGACTATCGCTATTTTCCTGATCCAGACCTGATTCCTCTGGTGATTGATACACAGTGGATCGATCGCATCCGCAAAGAACTTCCAGAATTGCCCGACGCCCGAAAAAGTCGATTCATTTCAGATTTCCAACTATCTGAATACGATGCCAGTGTGTTAACAGCTGATCGGGATATTGCCAATTACTTTGAATCGTGCCTGTCTCATTTCAATCAACCCAAAATGGTTGCCAATTGGGTAATGAGTAATCTGTTAGGTTTGCTTCATGCACAAAATTTGACAATTGATCACTCCCCTATATCATCAGAAAACCTGGCACACTTGTTGCGGTTGATTCATGAGGATACGATCAGTGGTAAAATAGCCAAAACTGTATTTGAAGAAATGGCCGCTACAGGTAAAACCGCCAGATCAATTGTGCAACAACGCGGATTGATTCAGGTTTCTGATGAAAACGAACTGGTCCCATTGATTCAAAGCATTATTGAAAAACATCCCAAAGAAAGGGAAAGCTATCAAAATGGCAAAACCAAACTTATGGGATTTTTTGTGGGGCAGGTCATGAAAGCAACAGCTGGTAAGGCAAATCCCAAAAAAGTGAATGCATTGCTTCAGGCATACTTATCCCCTGAAAAGGCGTGATATGAGATTATTCTTTGTTTGGTGTATTTTTATCGTTATCATCCCCTGTCCATTGGGGGCATCGGTTGTACCCAGATTTCAAGACAATCATATTCCCATATCAGAACTGATAAGATTTGCACAAAATGAACAATTGATTGTACTTCATCCCCATCAGGAATTATTATTGCCCATTGGGAATGGCAAAAAGAAAAAATTTGATGTACGTTTTGTGACAACTATCAGTCTGATTGATGCCCCCATTCAGCGGGTTCGATCAGTGATTACCGATTTTATCAACTATCATGAATTTATGCCGCAAACAGAGTCATCTAAATTAATATCGCAAACCAAAGATCATGTGGTCCATGATGTCAAGTTATCAGTAAAAGTGCCTTTGATTCATATTGGATTCCGATTTACATTAGACTACTTTATGGCCCCCAATGGTGATATTACATGGTCTCGTGTGAAAGGCGATATTCAAGGCAATGTCGGCCGCTATGAATTAATTGCAGTCTCTCCCAATCGAACAATGCTAATTCTAACTTATTGGGCGGAATTGCAGGGAATTGGCTTTTTAATGCGGTTGTTACTCAGAATGCAGCCTGACCTGGCACTGGCAATCCCTATATCATCAGGCTCTTTGATTGTCGATGCAATCAAAAAACGCAGTGAAATGACATCAAAAACACTTTCATATCCCAAAAACTTGCCCTGGCATCCAAATATCCCATTAATGACAAATGCGAAACTTCCAGTAGAGACTCTTCAATTGTTATCACGTATTGGTACACTGATTTTTGTGCATCCCCCACAATGGATTCGATCGACTGACAATCCCCCTGTAGCAATTCGATTTGTGACTGCGGCAGCCCGCATGCAGGGGCCACTGAAAGCTGTCAAACCTTTGGTTTCAACCTTTTCAAGATATCCTGAATTTATGTATCAGGTGAAATACGCAAAACAACAGATGACCTATGATGGCATGTTAGTGGATTGGCGCTTGGGATTTGGTTTTGCGATTTTTCGTTTCAACCTTGACTTTATGTTGGATTATGAATGGAAAAGCAATACAATTCTAACGTACCATTGCAAATCCGGTGATATTGAAAAAAGCTATGGTGCATGGGAATGGATTCGATTATCTGATAATCAAACCATGACATTTTTTACCACCGCTGTACCAATAGATGCTAACGTCCCTTTTATCTTACAATTTACACGAATGGTGCCCAATAGTCAGGTCGTGATGGGAGCATCATCCACAGTGGTGACCATTGAAAAAATGACGCCCTGGGTTGAATCTCAGGTTTTGGAAGCCATGAATTTATATCAATGATGCCAAAAATAGATGTTATCATACCAGTATTTAATCGGCCTGAATTGGTTAAGGAGGCGATTCAATCTGTGCTGGATCAAACTTATCCCAATGTAGAGATCATTGTTGTTAATGATGGCTCCACTGACAATACATCGGCCGTGCTTGACTCTTTTGACAAAAAAATTCGGGTCATTCATCAGAAAAATAAAGGAGTCAGCGCTGCCAGAAACACTGGTATTGCCAATAGCAATGCCCCCTGGATCGCTTTTTTAGATTCTGATGATATCTGGCTCCCTGAAAAGTTATCTTTGCAAATGGCTTTCTTGGAAAAACATCCACAAGCAGAAATATGTCAAACTGAAGAAATATGGATGAAAGCTGGAAAACGACTGTATCCCAAAAAAAAACACAAAAAACGATCCGGAATGATTTTTGAGCATTGTTTGCCATTATGCATTGTCAGCCCATCGGCTGTGATGATTCATCGAGATATGTTCCATAGGGTGGGCCATTTTGATGAATCCCTGCCTGCCTGTGAAGATTATGATTTATGGCTTCGCATTTCCTGTCAATATCCCATTTATTTGCTCAATAAACCACTGATTATTAAACGCGGGGGGCATCAAGATCAATTATCCCAGGCCATTCGACTGGATCGTTTTCGGATTCAAGCGCTGATCAAACTGCTGAAAAGTCAGGTTTTGACTCATGATCAAACCTGTCTGGCAAAAAAAGAACTTGAACGAAAGAGCCGGATATATATCAAAGGGTGCATGAAACATGGTCGTGTGGATGAAGCCAGCGTGTTGTCAAATATTTGCAATAAGACACTACAGGGCGTATGAACAGGTTAGAGGCATTTTACCATTTCCCTAAAAAACCTCTTGTATATTGATTATAAAAGTTTTATGTTTGACAAATTCTGAATATTATCGTCCAGTTTTTTTTCTTTTTCTTCTGGCATTGATACTGCTTGCTTGTTCCCACGCTTCAGCCTGGATACAAGCAGGAACAAGATAATTGTTAGAGCATTCCTAAACATTTTTAAAAGGAGAAGAATAATGTATTTAGCCCCACTAAACTATGACAGATTTTTTAAAAAAATATTTTCTGATGATGACATTGCCAAAAGGTTTTTAGAAGATCTTTTGGAGACAAAAATCGAAACTATCGAAAGGTTAAAAAGC
>Ga0272440_1002422_pt1 | contig 14542 bp, 10 predicted proteins | sample SSMMMBAug17_FD_192440 | JGI IMG/M metagenome (GOLD analysis project Ga0272440, IMG submission 192440) | Marine sediment archaeal communities from Little Sippewissett salt marsh, Falmouth, MA, United States - SSM-MMB-Aug17 | ecosystem: Environmental > Aquatic > Marine > Wetlands > Sediment ...
TACATGGATATGAGGAATCATTAAATGTCAGTATATGTTGTTATAGTCTTGAAGAAATTATTGCAGAAAAATTACGCACATTACTTCAAACACACCAAAAACTGATTAATCGTGGTTGGAATCGACCACGTGCCAGAGATTACTATGATTTATGGAGAATTCTAACTGAATTTAAACGTCGACTAAATTTAAAAAAAGTTTCGAGTTTGTTACAAACAAAATGTTTACATCGAAACGTTCAATATCAAACTCTAAATGATTTTTTCAGTGATGAACTTGTTTCTGAAGCTCATAAACATTGGGATTCTAACCTTAGACCTTTTGTAAATGATTTGCCAGAATGTCAGATTGTTCTTGATCAGTTGAGAATTTTGTTGAATGAAATTGTGGGTATAATTTGATCTTCCATTACTTGAACATAGACGAGAAATGATTATTAAAAAAAGAAATGACTGAAATAGAAAGAACAGTCATGATATGTATAAATAGACAAAAAAATGAAAATGTGCGATAAATTGTTACAAACATGGCAGGGTTTAAAGACTGACTTAGGATATTATGTTCATTTCCCTAATACTGATGAAATTTTCTTTACCGTGACGAAAAATGTCATCATATTTGATTATAGTGCCCGTGTGGAATTAGAGTTCAAGAACGGTATATTTATTTCCGCCAATGTCACAGGGTGGGGGATTAAATAGGTTAGGCGTTTTTATATCTATTGATTTGTTAAAAATGGTAGGTATAAGAAAACGAAAATATCCCACTATCGTGATAAAATGCCGCTTGCTAACGCGCGCGGCTCTGAATATTTCGGCAGCTTTTAATCTGAGCCGCGCGCGTTAGCAAGCGGGACTGTACTTGAAGCAAATATCAAACAGGCTTTCCGAAGATGCACACAAGTTAGGATAATCTAAAATTTGCCCGTTAATCGTGCTTATTATGCAGTACTTCAAGCCGCAATTGCAGCGTTAGAAAAGGAAGGAATTAAAGAGGAAAGAATTAAGGGATGGGTAATTTGTTCCGTTTAAAAGATCATTCGCAATTGATGAAACACACCTAAGCAAAAGGAAAAAGTATTATGACTGATGCAACATTAAAAGCACTTGATGGTCTAAGAGATTTATCAATGCTTAAATGGTATGTCATTCCAATGCTCGCTTTTGTTTTTTACATCTATACAAGAGAAATCAAAGAAGCAAGGCAAAGCAATAATTGGGATGCTGTTTTTTCAGGCGCCACAATATTTGGTGTCGATTTTTTCAATGAGACCTGGAATAGCTGGGTAATGGTTCTAACTGGTCGATCTGCATTCTGGACAGCCCCGGGAGATACAGCGCTTCGAACTATGGTTGGGTGGAATATTGAAATAATGTTTATGTTCAGCATTATGGGCATTATTTATTATCATACGCTTTCTGAAAACAGGGATCTCAAAATACTGGGATTACCAGAAAAGTGGTTTTGGGCGATTGCCTACTCCGCTTTTAGCGTATTCATAGAATGCTTTTTGAATATGGGCGGTCATCTGGTTTGGGAATATTCTTTTTGGGAACGTTCTGTTCAAGGTGTCTGGTTGATATTTTTGATTGGCTATTTTCATTTTTTCTGCGCAGCAATATTTGTCATGTGGCTAAACACAAATAAACAAAAACTGATTGCCCTGGCAATGATTTATACTGTGCCGATTATAATGAATATTTTGGGTCTGGGGGTCTTTAAATGGAATTATTGACATGAACACGTATTTAAAATGTTAGAAAAATCAACATCTGATGGCATATATGTAACATGCGCAACAAATGTCCCTGCTTGAATGGGGATGCCCCCATCATCTACTTTTGCATAAATTTCATTGGTAACGATCTGACCTTCATGGTCCAGGATTGCAACTTTAATATTGCATAAAGGGGCAGGGATCACAGATGACGATATAAGTTGACTGATCTTGTCTACAGCAATAATTTCTCCAATACAAATGGGATTGCCAGAATCTTTAGACGTAAGAATTGAAAACTGAATTTTACATGGATTGTTTAACCAGTTAAAAGATATTTTTTGCTTGTCTGGCAAAAAAATATTCGTATCACCGCCAATGCCTCCAATTTCATAAATAGTAATGCCTTCTTTTAAGCCTTTGGGCATGACACAAAGTTCTTTGTCAATACGTAATTTTTGGTTACATGCGTTCAATGTATGTTCAGATACCAATATTTGGCCGCCCAGTGTATAGGACTCAATGCGAGATGTCAGATTCACATTACTACCTATGACGCCATATTTTGCCCGCCTTGCGGATCCAATATTTCCTACGATGACTTCACCTGTGTTGATCCCGATCCCCATTGACAGATTGGGATATGCCATTTTTTGATTGGACGCATTCACTTCAGTCATGGCAATTTGCATTTCAAGGGCACAGGCAATGGCACGACAGGCATCATCAGGTTTTTTAAAAGGGGCACCAAAAATAACCAGAATTGCATCCCCAATAATTTCATCAATGGTTCCCTGGTATTTGAAAATAATATCAGTCATTTTTCGTAAGTAATTGTTCAATATCCAGAGCACCTCTTCAGCTTCAAGCTTTTCCCCGATTGATGTAAATCCTCTAAGATCACTCATTAAAATAGTGACATCCCTTTTTTCGCCGCCTAATTTCAATCCTTGCGGTGTTTCCAAAATGCTTTCTACAATTTCATCAGATAAATACCTGCCAAAGGTTTTTTTAATAAAGCGATTGCGGATTTCAAGTTCGCGTTTTTGCTTTTCTACACGTTGAGTTGCTTTTTTGAGGCTTTTGCTCAGATTGGCAATATGAAAATGTGTTTTTAATCGCGCTGTTAATTCATTGTTTGAAACAGGCTTGGTAAGATAGTCGTTGGCACCGGCTTCTAAACCTTCAACAATATCAGATACTTGATCCTGGCCAGTGAGCATGATTATTGGCAGTTCGTTTGAGGAAAATTGCTTTCTAAGATCTTTACACACCTCAATCCCATTTTTATCGGGCATAACAACATCAAGTAGAATTAAATCCGGCTGTAGGCCATCATGAATTTTTTTTAAAGCATCAATTCCGCTTACAGATTTGGTTACTGAAATATTTTGCAGCTTTAATTGCTGGGTAACGACTTCCAGGCTGATGGGTTCATCATCGACTACAAGCACGTGTGCGTCCTGAATATCGGGCATTTGTTCTTGAATTTCAATTTTGTGCACAATAGGTTCAGACATTTTATCTCCATTAAGGGTTACCGACATAAAGCTGGACAATTGAAAAGAATCTGGGGACCAGAGTTGGAGAGGGTTTGCTTAGCCTGACAGCTATACACCTAACCCCTGCGAAAAAAAACAATATTGATAAAAAACACAAGACTTGCAATCAGAATGATAGACGCTCCTGCCGAAATATTGAATTTAAAAGCTAAAAACAGCCCAACAATACTAAAAAGGCTTCCTAAAATAATGGCACCAATCATCATCTGAAAAAGCGATTTTGCGTATTGTTCCATGATGTATGCTGGAATTGTCAATAGAGCAATTACCAGAATCAATCCGACAACCTGAATTACCAGAACGATTGTTACAGCCAGCATGATGATCATTGAAAAATAGAGACTTTTTACATAAACGCCTCGAACCCTTGAAAATTCCTCATCATATGAAACAGCAACAATGTTATCATAAAATAAACTGACAAAAATACAAATGAAGCAAGCCATTCCTCCCATAGCAATCAATTCTGTTTTTGGAACTGTAAGAATACTTCCAAATAAATAACTCATCAAATCAACCTGATACCCCGGCGTCAGATCTACCAGAACAATGCCAACAGCCATTCCTGATGCCCATATTACGCCAATAATTGCATCAGAACGTTCTTTATTGCGCAATGCGATAAATGCCATGAGAATGGCCATTGCAATGGAAAAAACAATTGTTCCAAAGAGAAAAGACCATCCCATAAAAATCGATAAACCAATGCCGCCATAGGCTGCATGGGCAATGCCGCCAGATAGAAAAACAAGCCGGTTGACAATGGCCAGCGTTCCCATAATGCCGCAGATAAGACTGGCAAGCAGACCAGCCATCAAAGCATGCTGCATAAAATCGTATTGTAGGGCTTCAATCATTGCTAAATTCCATTTCATTAATGGTCATGATGTTGTAGAACACGATGCGGCATACCATGTGCAATAAGCTCTATTGGGCATTCATTTGTTTCATTGGGATACATACTTTGGATCGTGCTTTCTGATATTTCAGATTGTTCGTGATAATAAACACTTCTATTGACACATGCAACTGATTTTACATGCCTGGAAATGGCGATCATATCGTGACTGACCATAACAATTGTTAAAGTTTTGTTTAATGCCTCTAACAAATGATAAAACGCAATTTGACCTCTTGAATCAATACCTGTTGTGGGTTCATCCAGCAATAGAATTTCAGGGTCTGTCATTAATGCTCTTGCAATATAGACGCGTTGACGTTGGCCGCCTGATAAAGAACGCATACTGGACTTTGAATATTGAGACATATCAAGCCGATCCAATATTTCCAATGCTTTTTGCCTATTTTTTTTTCGAGGCCGAAACATTTGTTTTGTGGGTGATAATGCGCCCATTTGAACAATATCAACCACTGAAATTGGAAAATGGCGATTGCTATAGATTTTCTGCGGCACATATCCTATAAAATGCGATGCTTTCTGTGGTGTTCTTCCTTTGACAGTAATTGAACCTGTATCAGGTTTTAACAGGCCAAGAATCAATTTTAACAATGTCGTTTTCCCGCCGCCATTGGGTCCGATAATTGCGATATAATCATTTTGATGAACTGATAGATTGACATGGTTCAGGACAGATCTTTGATTGTATGCAAATGAGACATCTTTAATTTCAATAAGTGTTGGTAAGCTATTCATTGATTTATCATTTTCCTGGCAACAGTTTTAAGGTTTTCTGCCCAATTCTCACTTAAAGGGTCAATAATAATCATTTTTCCACCAATGGACTTTGAAATAAGATTCGCACTCTTTGTAGAAAATTGGGGTTGGGCAAAAATGACCTTGATTTTCTTTTTTCGAGCACTATCAATCAGATGGGCCAGTTGCGAAGGCTTTACATCTTTTCCTTCTGTTTCTATGGAAAATTGATGCAATCCATAGGCATCAGCAAAATAACCCCATGAGGGATGAAACACCATGAATGTTTTATTTTTGGTGCGAGAAAAAATTTCAAGCAATTCCGCATCCAATGAGGCAATCCCATTGATCAATTGACGATAATTATTAATAATTTTAAGGCGTTCAGGGCAGCGTTCTATCAAGGATGTAAATATGTGGCGAACCTGAAGGAATGCAAGGGGTGGAGACAGCCAGATATGCGGGTCTTTCAAATGATGATGATCTTCCAATTGATGATGATGGGAATGCATGGTTCTTTTTGTTATTCCGCGATGGGTTTGAACAATGGTTAATTTTGGATATAATTGTTTGATTTTAGGCAGCCATTTTTTTTCAAAGGGAACGTCAATTGAAAAATACAGACTGGCTTTAGACAGTTTGACCATCTGTTGGGGGGTGGGTTCATAGGTTGCAGGACTCTCTCCGGGCAAGACCATGACCTGAATATCAACCTGATCACCAGCAATGTTTTCCACAAAATATTTTTGAGGCAAAATACTGACAAATACAATGGGAATTTGCTTTGCATTGACTGCTGTTGCGATTAAAATGGTTATGAAAACAAGGTAGTATTTAACATTCATCATTTGAAGCCTTATTAAAGGATTGTAAACTATGTACAATAAGATCTTGATCCTTTGAAGCAGAAATTGCTGTACAAATGGTTTGTGCGCCGGAAATTGTCGTTGCATAGGGTATGCGGTATTTTAATGTTGTGCGTCGAATTTTATATCCATCCTGGATGGTCATGGCATCGGGTTCGCCGGTATTGATAACCAGTTGAATTTCATTGTTTTTAATGGCATCCAGCACATGCGGGCTGCCCATTGATACTTTGTTAATGGCTTTCACTGTCATGTTATTTTGAGACAAAAAACGTGCTGTGCCATGTGTGGCATATATTTGAAAACCCATTTGAACGAATTGTCTGGCAATATTCAAAATGGATGTTTTATCCCGATCCTTAACGCTGATAAAAACATTACCCGATTTAGGCAAGTTTTGTCCGGCAGCACGTTGTGCTTTTAAAAAGGCACTGCCAAAATTGGCATCAATTCCCATGACTTCGCCAGTAGATTTCATTTCTGGCCCTAAAAGCGTATCAACACCGGGAAAACGATCAAAGGGTAAAACAACTTCTTTAACAGAATAATGATTGACATGAACTTCATTGGTCAGGCCCAGATCGCTGAGTTTTTGGCCAAGCATAACCTTTGTTGCCATGATTGCCAATGGCACACCGGCCGCTTTGCTCACAAAGGGTATTGTTCGGGATGCACGTGGGTTGACTTCCAAAACAAATACCTGTTCACCCTGGATCGCATACTGAACATTCATCAGTCCAACCACATTTAATTCTTTTGCCATTGCTTTTGTGGCATCAACAACTTGTTCCAGGATGTTGTCTGAAATACTTCGCGGCGGTAAGACACATGCGGAATCTCCTGAATGCACACCGGCTTCTTCAATATGCTCCATAATGCCACCAATGATTGTTGTCATGCCATCAGAAATGGCATCCACGTCTAATTCAATTGCATTTTCAACAAATCTATCGATCAAGACCGGATGTCCGGGAGATGCCATCATGCCCAGATGGGTAAAATCGGCCAATTCAGACTGATTATATACAATTTTCATGGCCCGACCGCCCAGAACATATGAGGGGCGAACAACCACCGGATAGCCGATTTTTTGGGCCACCTGAATGGCTTCTTCAACTGATTTTGCTGTGCCATTATCAGGCTGTACAAGCCCCAGTTTCTTGAGCATGGTTTGAAATAATTCCCGATCTTCAGCACGATCTATGCTTTCCGGCTGTGTGCCTAATATTGGCACTTTGGCTTGATGAAGCTTTGTGGCAAGGTTTAATGGGGTTTGTCCACCAAATTGGATAATGACACCATCCGGTTTTTCAGTGTGAACAATATGCATGACATCTTCAAATGTCAGGGGTTCAAAGTATAATTTATCTGATGTATCATAATCTGTACTGACTGTCTCAGGATTGCTGTTGACCATGATGCTTTCAATGCCCTCATCACGAAGCGCAAATGATGCATGAACACAGCAATAATCAAACTCTATTCCCTGACCAATACGATTGGGACCACCGCCCAGTATCATCACTTTCTTTTTTGAATGAATACGTGCTTCATTTTCTTGTTCATATGTTGAATAATAATAAGGTGTTGCTGCCTGAAATTCTGCTGCGCAGGTATCTACCAGTTTATATACTGGAACGATCCCATTTTCATTTCGTAATTGTGCAATTTTTTCAGGAGAAACGTTCATGAGATGGGCAATTTGATGGTCTGAAAAGCCGGTTTGCTTGGCGCGTTCAATAATATTTAAATCAAGGGGATGTTCCTGAATGTGTTTTTCCATGTCACAGATCTGTTTTATTTGATACAAAAACCAGGGATCTATCTTTGTATGTTCAAAGATATCGTCAACAGATAAGCCCTGTTGAAATGCGTATCGGATATAGAAAATGCGCTGGGAATTGGGTGTTGACAATTTTTGGATAATTTCGTTTTTCTCTGGGATTGGGAACATATCTTTGCCATCAGCACCCAAACCAAATCGACCAATCTCCAAAGATCGCATTCCTTTTTGAAATGCTTCCTTAAATGTTCGGCCAATGGCCATTGTTTCGCCCACAGATCGCATGGATGTTGTTAATTCATCTGGTGTTTCAGGAAACTTTTCAAATGTCCATCGTGGAATTTTAACCACACAGTAATCTAATGTAGGTTCAAAACAGGCAAGGGTTTCTCTTGTGATATCATTGGGAATTTCATCCAGAGTATAACCCACAGCCAGTTTGGCAGCAATTTTTGCAATGGGAAATCCGGTTGCCTTTGATGCCAACGCAGAACTTCGAGACACACGCGGATTCATTTCAATAACAACTTGCTCACCTGTATCCGGATGAACCGCAAACTGAACATTGGATCCACCGGTTTCAACACCAATTTCTCGCATGATCGCAATACTGGCGTTTCTCATTTCCTGAAATTCTTTATCAGTCAGTGTTTGAGCCGGGGCAACAGTGATGCTGTCACCAGTATGAATGCCCATGGGATCCATATTTTCAATAGAACATACAATGACAACATTATCATTGACATCCCGCATGACCTCAAGTTCATATTCTTTCCAACCCAAAATGGATTCTTCAAGCATAATCTCATTGATCAAGGACGCATCAATACCATATTGCGCTAATTTTTCGAGTTCCTCAATATTATAAACCACACCACCGCCTGTCCCACCTAGTGTAAAACTGGGGCGGACAATGATTGGAAAACCAATCTCACGCGCAATGTCATGAACCTGGGTCATATTTTTCGCAATGCCACTTTTTGGAATGCGCAAATTGATATTTTTCATGGCTTCACGAAATAGATCACGATCCTCAGCTTTTTGGATCACATCAGCGCGCGCCCCGATCATTTCAACGCCATAGGCATCAAGTACGCCCATTTTAGAAATTTCAATGGCCGTGTTCAAACCGGTTTGACCGCCCAGAGTGGGTAGTATTGCATCTGGTCGTTCTTTTTGAATAATCTTTGTGACAATTTCCGGAATTACCGGTTCGATATAAGTGGCATGGGCCATATCAGGATCAGTCATAATCGTTGCAGGATTACTATTCACAAGTACGACATGATAGCCTTCTTCTTTAAGTGCTTTACATGCCTGTGTTCCTGAATAATCAAACTCACAAGCCTGGCCAATTATAATGGGACCGGCACCGACGATAAGAATTTTTTCCAAATCAGTTCGTTTGGGCATGGTTTTTCTTTTCCTAATAATAGATTAAAAGATCTTATTGCTCATCATCCTGAGTACAAAAATATTCGATGGTTTTTTGTGCACATGTTTTACAGTAACGCAATTTGGTCAACATGGTATCAATCATGCGATCATATAGTTTTTGATTTTCTTCATTGGTTCGATTGGCCAATGCCCCGATTAAACTTCCTGCACCCGCGATATCTGATTTGAGGCGAACATCAGTGACCGCTTTAACCAACTCCAGATTATCCATAAAATCATATTCCGGCTCTACAGACATTTTTTGTCCATAGATTTTCCGAACTGTTGTGCGAAATGATTCCCGCTGCTCCTGAGTTTTCAGACCCAATCTTTCTTCAACGCTTTTGATGTAACGCTCATCAATTTTCAACGCTTTAAGTTCCCCGGTTTGGGGGTCTTTATATTTCCACATTTTGTCAGGGCCTAAATTTTCAGCATCAATGCCAATGATCATATTGACATAATTCATGACATCTTTTCTGATGGCCAGGGGTTCATCCATATATGCATTAAACATTTCAGTCATAATACGTTCTCGGTACAGGCCTTTTGCAGTTTTGATATCATCCAGATATTTTGTTCGGTCGTTGGCATCAGGCACATAATCTAAAATGACACGTTCAAGAGCCTTGAAGACATCGTTGGCAAACATACATTGGCCCTCGTTTGTTTCGGAGCTTTCAACGAGCAGTTGAACGGCGCGTCCCAAGTTTCGCTGTCCCAGACCTTTTTGACCAAATCGTTTGGTAATGTCCGCTTCCTGATTGAGCGTGTCGATCACCTCGGCCAGTGTTTTGATACTTTTTTCACCCGCCACTTCGCCCGCAGCCAATTTCATGGTTTCAATGGGCGTTAGTTTTTCAGAATGTGGCAGACGTGTTAATACAACAGCCACTGAAGCCGCATAATTCAAATTAGGATCCTGATGCAGGTATTCATTATTAAAGGTCGTTTTGGTTTCTGAGCCGATGGCATAGGATGTCAGGTTTTCTTGAAGTTTGTAGTTGGTATTGTGAGAGATATAGCTGATGCGGCATCGATCCACAATGGGTGCTTCCTCTTTTTCAGACAGAAACCGATTAAATTCCGAATTGTTACTGGTAGCAATGATCAGCGTATCAATGGGCCATTTAAAGCCATCAATTTCAATGGTTCTATTTTGGATCACGCCCAGATACACCTGAACAAGATCCTTTTTGTTCTTATATATTTCATCACTAAAATGAATACCACCGCCTGCCACACGTGCCAAAGCGCCGCGTCTGAGGTCAAAACGATAAGGGTTGTTGGTATCGGTGATATGCAGCAAGCGCTGAATTGATTCCTCTCCCAACAGATCTACTGCTGAGGATGTAATTTTATCTTTGGCAGGATATTTTCCAGTAATGGTGCCAAGACTTTCTGATAAGGGCACAGGAAAGATTTCTATAAAACCGAGCATGGCTTCCAAGTCATCATCTGTGAAATTCCGAATATCATGCCAGATATAACTTGAACATGCACCCAATGGGCGATAATTTTCATATAAACGATTTATTTTATCTGATGGAAAACAATCCAATTTGGTCAGATACGCTTTTGAACGATCCGGATCTTCAAATAAATTCATGGCGAGAATCATGGGATCTTCATAGGTTTGAGATTCAATGGTCTTAATTCGGCCATAGCTGCCCAATTTGTCCAGGCCGACAAATTTAAAACTATATCGCCGATTTTTATCATCAGACAAAAACTTTCGATAATGTGAACATAAATATTCCACAAAAAAAGTTTTACCATTTCCAGGCTCGCCAACCAGAACATAAGCCATTTCTTTGGAAGATCCGCCTTCTGCTGCATCTTTGACATAGGAAACAAAGCTGTTGATTTCTTCATAAAGGCCGACAACCTGCTTTTGACCTTTTCGGAAAATACCAAAATCGTAAGTTGTTTTACCATTGACAGTGATTTTTGTGATGTCTTTTTCCAGGATCATTCGAGCCACAGACTGAAATGCATTTTCAAATACTTTTTGGTCCGCTCCCACTGCCATGATATGATCGTTTAATGTATAAGGTTTTTTCATAGTTTCCTCCATGTTGATGCCCTGGTTTGCCGATTATTTTTTTTGTTTATACAACGACAAACACGTTATTAATTAATTTGTAAATATAGCTTGAAAGACGAATGAATTTCAATCTTTTTTTATTTTTATCGTGTTTATTTCTTTCTTAATTATTCTCTATCAAGTTTTTAACCATCTGAAAGGTTCCTGCTAAATTTCTCTGTAAAAAATACAGATTTATTGATGCGGATTTATGATTCAGAATCGTTTTCCATTAATGCAGGACAAACAGAAAAATTGATTTGTTTGCCAGAATGAATGAGATTCTTGATAATTGATCAAGCGATGGGTTATCAGTTGACGTAAAGGTGATTAATGCGCCTGTACCTAAACCCGCCAGAATTTCAGTGGAGCATTTTTTAATTATCAAAGATTGTCGTCTTGCAATTACAAGGGATTGTAATTATTTTTGTTGACTCTTGATGAATTCTAACTATATTTGCAGCGAATTAATCATTTTGCGAGGTTTGCCCATGAAAATAAATGTTTTAGAGAATCGACCGGCTGGTTACACATATCTTTTGGAAAAGTTTTCCATTGAAGGAATACCGAATTGGCACAGATCCTCAGTTTCTGCCACAGGCCATCATAACTTTTCAAAGATCCAGGATGGTTTTGTTGATGAGGTGTTCAGGAAACAATATTGGCCAGGTGAAAAAGTTTGTGATCACCTTGAATTTGCGCTGAAATATGATGGTGTTAACCTGGGACTATTGGATATTATCTTTGAACAGGTTACTCAGAAAGAACTTACTGAGTATATCAAATCCAAACCAACTGGAAAATATGCGCGAAGGATCTGGTTTTTCTATGAATTCCTGACCGGCAAACAGCTTTCTATTGATGATATCCGGTCTGGAAACTATGTTGATGCACTGGAAACAAAACAATATTACACAGTCCAAAATGGGGATAAATCCCCGCGTCATCGAATTATCAACAATCTCCTTGGCCCTAAATCATTCTGTCCAATCATCAGGCGAACAGAGAAACTTGCCAGCCAGGATTCCACAGAACTGCGTAAAAGATGCATTGAAATTGTCTCAGCTTATCCATCTGAACTCATTCGCAGGGCACTGAACTATCTCTATCTCAAAGAAACCAAGTCATCTTTTGAAATAGAGAACATAAAGCCCAATCCCTCAAGAACTGAAAAATTTATCACCTTACTTGCACTTGCTGAAAATCAGGATTTTTGTGAGAAAAAAAGTTTGATAGATCTCCAGAACAGAATCGTTGACCCACGATTCAAGGACAGTGATTATCGGGAAAATCAAAATTACGTCGGGCAATCAGTCGCCTATCAAAGGGAAATCATCCATTTCATATCTCCAAAACCTGATGACATTCACACGCTGATGTCGGGTTTGATTGAATCTCACAAACGAATAAAAGCAGGAAACGTTTCTCCTATCATCCATGCAACGGCAATTGCTTATGGCTTTGTATTCCTTCACCCTTTTGAAGATGGAAATGGCCGAATTCATCGATTTCTGATACACAACATCCTTGCGCTGGGAAAAATGGTTCCTCATGGCCTGATGTTCCCAGTTTCGGCAATCATGCTTAAAAATCCAGCTGATTACGATTTATCATTGGAGGCTTTCTCGCGCCCGCTGCTTCAATGCATTGATTATCATCTGGATGAAATGATGAAAATGACAGTCGTAAACGATACAGCGCGTTGGTATCAGTATATCGATATGACACCTCAGGCAGAGGCCCTGTGCGAATTTGTCATTAAAACAATCGAAGAAGAACTTATTGAAGAACTCAGTTTTCTGGCCAATTATGACAGTACCAAAAAAGCAATACAGGATATCATTGATATTCCTGATCGCTTGATTGATTTATTCATCAAGCTTTGCCTTCAGAATAATGGAAGCCTTTCATCCAGAAAAAGATCTTCACACTTTGATTTCCTCACTGACGAAGAATTGGTCGATATGGAGCAAGCTGTTAAAAATGGTTACAAATAGAGATTCGACTATTTTCAATTTGTTCTCTCAGTTCAAGTACTTTCATGTAGTCTTTGGTAATCTTTTCAGGCGGTGTTGTTTAAAAAAAACAAATAAATGATTCGGTTTATTTTTTTTGTATAAATTATTACAGGTGATTTCAAAATGTCAAGCTCTTCATGCGTGTAAATGTTGCGGCAACAAATTTTATATTTGCCAGAGATGTGATAAGGGACAAGTCTATTGTTCTGATGAATGCAGGCGAGCAGGATATCTTGAGAGGCACAGAAAAGATATCAAAGCACAAAATCGGGTAAAATGCGACATATGTGGAGTTGAAGGAATTTTGGTTGAAAATTTTCCAGGAAGGTTGTAAAATTTTAAAAAATTTCATGAAAAAATTAAATAATTCTTTTAAGTTTAAAAAAAACTCGCAACATAAATAAGGCGATCAATAAAGTCAATGACCGATATGGCAAACACATCCTGTAAATTCTGTCCGAAAATCGCTACAAAGAAATGGCCAGGGATGAAATTTTAGATCAACTGGGCTGGTCTAAAGATAGAGACTCTGAACTTGAAAAAAAACTGCTTGCTTTGGAATATGGCGGCTTAATTGAAGGCACCACTTCCAGTTATCATTATCAAGGCATACCAGACGATATTTTGGATTTGATCTTTCGTGAACGCTATCATTACGAAATCTACCACAAGAAATTTGATTTGTCCGCTGAACTTCATCAAAAAATAAAGGATCTGGAAAAAAATAACCGCTCATTAAAGTATCAGGTCAACGAGTTAAAATTGGCAGCGGATATGGATTCCTGGGAAATTAACACATAATTATTATGAAATAGAGAATGGAGATACCATGCAATACGTTTTAAAAGAAAGAATTGGAAAACCCGATTTATTTTGTGGTCGTGAAGAAGAAATGAAACGATTGATTGATTGGGCTGCAAAAATTCCAAAAGAAATTTCAAAATCCCATGCCCTCCTGGGCCGCCGCAAAAGCGGAAAGACTGCGATCATGCAAAGGCTGTTCAATATTTTATGGAATAAGAATGGCCTGGTTGTGCCCTTTTATTTTGAGGTTATAGATCAGGATATGTGGCTGCTTGAGTTTGCAGAATCATATTTTTGTACGTTTTTATCGCAATTTTTTTCTTTTGTTTTAAGAGAGCCACTGCCTATAAATAATCAGCATTGGCGATGGTATCAACTGGTTGACATGGCGAAAAAGTATGGAAATCAAAAAATCCTTAGTGAAATAGAAGGGTTTGAATATTATGTAAAAAATGAATCCGCCACTGAAGCAACCCACTTAGCTTTCGGTGCGCCCGCCAACTTTTATGGCTATACCGGAAAATTCTTTGTGGTTATGATTGATGAAATTCAATACATGACCGAACATATCTACAAAGATAAAAATGAAACCATACAAGCCAAAACCCTCCCCGG
>Ga0272440_1002423_pt1 | contig 14540 bp, 15 predicted proteins | sample SSMMMBAug17_FD_192440 | JGI IMG/M metagenome (GOLD analysis project Ga0272440, IMG submission 192440) | Marine sediment archaeal communities from Little Sippewissett salt marsh, Falmouth, MA, United States - SSM-MMB-Aug17 | ecosystem: Environmental > Aquatic > Marine > Wetlands > Sediment ...
AGCTTGAATTAAAAACCTGTTCACAACGAATGATATGGATGACAAAACTGGGATATGTCCCACAAACCCCCTAAATATTCGATGGAACAATCGCTGAGAATATCGCATTTGAAATAGACAGCAAAAATATTGATACCAATCACGTTCTAAAATGTTGTTATATGGTGGCTATGGATGATTTTTTGGATGAATTGCCTTTGGGGATATTGGAGAACGCGGCGTTCGTTTATCAGGCGGGCAGCGTCAGCGGGTTTCCATTGCAAGGGCGTTGTATCAGAAACCAGAATTACTAATGTTTGATGAAGCGACCAGTGCTTTGGATAATACGAATGAAAAAGCCATTCAAAATACCATTTATAGCTTACGTGGGAAACAGACGATGATCATTGTTGCGCATCGATTGACGACTGTGGAATCTTGTGATATGATTTATGAATTTGATCAGGGGGAATTAAGACGATGGGGACGACCTGAGGAAGTTCTTAAGTATGAAGGTCAGGTTTAAAGTATTTTTTTATCGAGCTACTTGGCGATTGGAAAAACTGTACTATTGGAAAGACTGACTAATACTAACTTTTAATGGTTGTTAATTGGTTAATTTAAAACTAATATATAGAAAAATAAATATGACTATCAAAGCTGGCATAATTGGATTAGGCGTTGGAGAGCAACACATATCAGGTTACAACAAGCACCCAGATTGTGAGGTTGTAGTTTTATGTGACTCTGTAAAACAAAAACGAATTGATTTGCAAAAAAAATATCCTGAAATCACAATAATTGCGAATCCTAACGAAATCTTATATGATCCAAATATTGATGTTATTTCAATTGCAAGTTATGATAATTTTCATCATGAACAAATTATAAAAGCTCTGGATAATGGAAAACATGTATTTGTTGAAAAACCCTTATGCCTTTATGAAAGTGAAGCCAAAGAAATCCGGAAAAAATTGAACCAAACAAGATTAAAACTGTCTTCAAACCTGATTTTACGGCAATCCCCAAGATTCCAATATGTAAAAGAATTGATTGAAAAAAATGAGCTTGGATCAATTTATTACTTAGAAAGTGATTATGAATATGGCCGAATATATAAATTAACGAATGGCTGGAGAGGCGATATAGACTTTTATTCAATCGTTTATGGAGGTGGGGTACATATGATTGATCTTCTTCTTTGGTTGACGAACGACACAGTTCAGGAGGTTACATCATTTGGAAATAATATATGTACACGAAATACTAGTTTTAAATATAATGATATGGTTGTAAGTATCCTTTATTTTCAAAGTGGAATTATTGCAAAAGTCGCATGCAATTTTGGATGCGTTAAGCCTCATTTTCATGCATTATCAGTATTTGGAACTAATGCAACTTTTATAAATGATTATTCTTTTGGAAAATTATATAAAAATAGAAATATTGAAGAGCCCCCAAAAAAAATTATGAAATCCTATCCAGGCATCAATAAAGGAGATTTGATATACAATTTTGTCGAATCAATTATCAAAGACAAAAGATCAGATGTGTCAGAAAACGAAGTTTTCAATACAATGTCTGTTTGTTTTGCCATTGAAAAGTCTGTTCAAACACGAACAAAAATTAAAGTAAATTATCTTTAAAACAGGAGGAAGTATGAAGAATATTCCCTTTGGGCGTCCGATCATTTTAGAAGAAGAAAAAAAAGCTGTTCTTGATGTGCTAAATGGTCATATACTAACACATGGCCCAAAAGTAAAGGAATTTGAACAACAATTTTCAAACCATATTGGAGGTGGGAATTCACTCGCTGTATCATCATGTACCGCTGGTTTGCACCTTGCCTATTTTTATTTGAATATTGGCCCAGGTGATGAAGTGATCGTTCCGGCTCAAACACATGTTGCAACAGCCCACTCAGTAGAATACTGCGGGGCAAAGCCTATTTTTATAGATTCTGAATTATCAACAGGTAATATTGATATTGAAAAAATCGAAAATGCCATTACAAATAGAACAAAAGCGATTTCAGTTGTCCATTTTCTTGGCATTCCTGTAGACATGGGTTTAATTAATAAAGTTGCAAAGAAATATGACCTGTTTGTAGTTGAAGATTGTGCCCTCGCAATTGGTAGTTATTTTGACAATATTCACGCCGGACTTCATGGAGATGTCTCTTGTTTTTCTTTTTATCCTGTTAAGCATATTACAACTGCTGAAGGCGGCATGTTTGTTACCAAGCATCCTGATATCGCAAGCGTAGTTAGTAAACAACGTGCATTTGGAATTGACAGACAACATACTGAAAGAAAAACTCCAGGAATATATGATATTGACATGCTAGGTTTTAATTATAGAATGAGTGAGCTGCAGGCTGCTATTGGTATTGAACAAGTTAAACGTATTGATAATTTCTTGAAAAAACGAAAAGAGCATTTTAATTATCTTGAGGATAAATTAAAGTCTATTGATAATATACAAACGATTAAACCCAATAATCCGTCATGTAATAGTAGCTACTATTGTCTATCAATTATACTAAAAGGCACATTAGCTGACAGGCGGGTTGAAATTATTCATAAACTAAATGAATTGGGGGTTGGTACAAGTGTGTATTACCCAAATCCAGTTCCTTTGATGAAATATTACAGTCAAAAATATAATTATAAACAAGATATGTTTCCAAACGCTTCATTGATAAGTAATTCATCTATTGCACTGCCTGTTGGTCCCCATCTTGAAATAGAAGATATGGAATATATCTATAAATCTTTTGTCAAAATACTATAATAATGATTTTATGGGGGTATTATGAGTCAACTTAAACAAAAATCTGTTATTCTTGTCGGTGGAGCAGGATTCATTGGACATAATCTTGCGATTCGCCTGAAACAGTTAGGTGCTCAAGTAACAGTTTTAGATAGCTTAATGGTAAATAATTACTATCATTATTTAAAACTAAAACATGAACCTGGCGTTGATGTCTATTTAAAAATGATCGAACAACGACTTCAATTGTTAACAAGCAGGGGAATAAAAGTTATTGAAGTTGATGCGCGGGATTATAAGTTTATTAACTATTTACTGTGTACCATTCCTTGCGATACACTTGTTCATCTTGCAGCAGTTGCTCATGCGGATAAATCCAACAAACATCCTTTTAATACGTTTGACCATAGCTTGCGTACTCTTGAAAATACATTAGATACTGCAAGAACAACGCATAATGATATTAATCATTTCATTTACCTTTCTTCAAGTATGGTTTATGGTAACTTTACTTCCGGGCAGGTAACAGAAGAGACCGGTTGTAACCCTCTTGGGATTTACGGTAATCTCAAGTTTTGTGCAGAACAAATTGTCAAAGCATATCAGCAGGCTTTTGGACTTGATTACACAATCATCAGGCCTTCAGCTCTTTATGGCGAACGTTGTGTTAGTAGAAGAGTTGGCCAAATATTTATTGAAGAAGCTCTTAAAGGAAACCCGATTAATATTACCGGTGATGGATCAAGTAGTCTGGATTTCACTTATGTTGATGATTTTGTATCAGGAATGGTTAATGTTATTGAAAATGATGCATCTAGAAATCAAACATTCAATTTAACTTATGGTGAAGCCAGAACAATTGGACAAATGGCAGATATTATTAAACAATATTTCAAAAATGTTGAGGTTAATTATATTCCAAAAGACAGGCTGACACCTGATAGGGGAACTTTGAATGTTCAAAAAGCAAAAGATCTGGTTGGATATTCTCCCCAATTTCCTTTAGAAATAGGTTATCCCAAATATATAGAGTGGTATAAAAAAGAATGGAAAAATTTCAATTCATAAATCAAGACAAATGGCTGTCTGAAATAATGAACAAAAATGTTTTTTCAATGAACATTGATTTAGCTATGCTATGCTCTGAATCATTTGTTAAGAAATCTTTGCCCAAAACGAACTCATTTATTTTTTGTAAAGTACCTGTTTCAAAGATTGGATCGTCAATATTTCTTGAAAAACTTGGATTCTATATTGTCGATACTCAAATTCAAATGAATAAAAAATCAAAGGCTTATAAAAAAAACATAAAGCAGACGAGATTCGTTTCTAATGACGATAGAGTACGTGTTGTGGAAATTGCAAAAAATAATTTTGTATTTTCCAGGTTTCATTTAGATCCCAGTATTGATAACAGTATGGCAAACCTCATAAAAGAAAAGTGGGTGGATAATTATTTTAATGGCTTACGTGGAGACTACCTTATTGTTAAAGATTTGGATTCACTTGTTATTGGTTTTCTTCTGATTATAAAAAAAGGTAAAGACTTTATCATTGATTTAATTGCTGTTGACTCTAATTATCAAAAATTAGGGGGTGGATCAGATATGATCTTATGTCTTGAGTCTCTTTTTGATCAGGAAGCAACAATAATTGTCGGAACACAAGCCGCGAATATTCCATCAATATGCCTTTATCAAAAGCATGGTTTTAGAATAAATAATAGTTCATACATTTTTCACTATCATTCATAACCCTGGAACTGAAGATGAAACTGATTATTTTTTCAACAAGAACGAAACATCATTCATATTTTATCCAAAAGGTATATGATGAGTTTGACATTCAACAAATCATATTTGAAAAAAGAAAATTAACTGTTGGATACAAAACAGGACCTTTTTTTGATGTTCAGGAGAATGAATATGAAAATCGCTTTTTTGACTCATCCTTCAGTAATTTCAAAAAAGATCTTCCTGATTCCTTAGAAAAAAAATCTGTAGATTTGTATAACATTAATCAATCAGGTGTTAAAGAATACATTGAAGCATTATCGCCTGACTTGATATGGGTCTATGGTACTGGCCTGATTTATCCAGATCTTATTTCGATTCCTGGATGGGGAATGGTAAATCTTCACGGAGGGATTTCACAAAAATATAGAGGGCTTGATTCTTCCTTATGGGCAATTTACAATAATGACTTCAATTCGTTGGGGCTGACAATCCATTATGTTGAACCAGAACTTGATACTGGAGATATTTTGTTTCAACACAAAATGATGATTAAGAAAACTGATGAAATCTTTCATTTACGTTTCAAAATGACATTAATGGCAACAGAATACTCACTTTCACTTTTAAGTCAATTTAAACAAAATAAAGCCCCTCTTGCAGCTTTTCCACAGAACTGGGGGAAATATTATAGTGCAATGCCACTCAGCAAAAAACAACAGGCATTGATCAATTTTACTAATTATAAAAAAGAACTTTTGAAAAATGTTACCCAAAATTGATATTGATAACCATGCAATCATATTGCTATATCATGGCGTAACATCATCACGCCATACTGATATAAAGAATTGTTCTGGTAAGCATATTCATCGTGATATTTTTGAACAACAGATGAAACTTATTTCAACAAAATGTAATCCGGTTTCTTTAAGATCATTGGTTCAAATGTTGAGTACGAGTAAAGCTTTACCCAAAAATACAGTGGCAATTACATTTGATGATTGCTTTCAAAATGTATACCAGAATGCATATCCCATACTAGCAAAGTATCATATTCCAGCAACATTTTTTATAACTGCTGGTTATGTGAATACAAGTAAAATTATCTGGGCTGATATTCTGGAAAAAACAATTGCGGCACTGAAAAGCAAGCAAATCGTATTAGATTTTTTGAATGAATCAAAAACATATCCTATTTCTAACAAATCCGAAAAAATTAAAGCGCTATTTGATATAAAATCCAAATTAAAACAAATTGAAGATACCCAAAAAAATAAATTCATGAATTATTTTGTAAAAAAATTTCAAGAGCCTATTGCAGAATCTGATACTGATTTGTATTCAAATTTATCCTGGGAACAACTCAAAGAAATGGATTCTAACACTCTTTTTGAAATTGGTAGTCATACCCTAAATCATGTTATTCTGTCCCAAGTTGATATACAAAAAGCAAGGATGGAAATAGTTGAATCAAAAAAAACACTGGAAAGTCATTTAAATCATTCTATCAATTTATTTTCATACCCTGAGGGTCAGGAAATCCATTACAATGAAAATATTATTCAGATTTTAAAAGGGAATAATTTTGTCTGTTCGCCCAGTGCTATTTGGGGAGACAATTCTTTAGGGGATGATCCTTTTCATTTAAAAAGAATCATGGTTGGTTTTAATAATATTGCATTTCCTTACACGGATATTCAATAACTTGATTTGTTGTGGAAATGAGAAGTAATTTAAAGGAATACAAATGATCATTCAGACAATTGATATCAGTACACAAGTCATGCTGATTGCTGAAATTGGCAATAATCATGAAGGTAATTTTAATCTTGCACAAGACATGATCAAAATGGCGGCAGATTCAGGAGCAGATGCTGTAAAGTTCCAGACGTTTTGTGCAAGCCGTTATGTTACGACACAGGATAAGAAACGCTTTGAACAATTAAAAAAATATGAACTTTCATATAATCAATTTGAATTATTAGCTCACACAGCAGAAAAAAATGGTTTGATTTTTCTTTCTACACCATTTGATATTGAAAGTGCAGATGCTTTGGAACCTTTTGTTCCAGCATATAAAATTTCTTCAGGGGATAATACTTTTTGGCCGTTTATTAATCATATCGCTCAGAAAGGTAAGCCTGTTATATTGTCAACAGGTCTAACAACAATGAGTGAACTGGAAAAAGCTGTTTCGATCATTTCGAATAATTCACCTGTAAAAAATATCAAAGATGCATTAGTTTTGCTTCATTGTATTTCAGCATATCCTGCGGATTCAAAAGATCTCAATTTGTTATCCATTCAATATCTTAAAGATCATTTTGATGTTTTTACCGGATATTCCGATCATGCTATGGGAATTGATAGCTGTTTGGCAGCTGTCGGGCTTGGTGCAAGAGTTATTGAAAAGCATTTTACCTACAAAAAAGATGGTCAAACATTTAAAGACCATTTATTGTCAGCAAATCCAGAAGAATTTAAGGAAATGGCGTCAAAAACGCGTGCCATTGAGAAAATGATTGGAACTTATCAAAAACAGCCAATAGAAGCCGAGAGCCCCTTGTTTATTGCTGCAAGACGCAGCATCGCTGCCAGACAAGATATTCCAAAAGGTACAAGGCTTGATCGTTCACATATTGTATGGGTGAGACCTGGAAATGGATTTAAACCCGGTGAAGAAGACCTGGTTATCGGCCGCACACTAAATAAAGATATACAGGCTGGCACTGTCTTTTTTGAAAAGGATTTTGAATAAATGTCAGACGTTAATAAAAATAATGTGATATGCAATGATCCCTATTTAACACCATCAATGATATCTTCCATTTTTGATGATTCTATCCTTGTTGATTGTATTTATCCTGAATATGATCTTCTATACGATTGTATTGATCAATACGATGCTTATTTTGCATCTGCCAGTGTAAAAGCTGATATGAAACTATTAAAAAAAGCAAAACGATTGAAAGTAATAGCAACGCCTAGTACAGGAACAGACCATATTGACAGGAAATTTGCAGAAAACCATAGTATACAGATTATAGACATTGCAAAAGAATATAAATTGCTTGATTCATTTTCTGCAACTGCTGAAATGGCTTGGTGTTTGTTACTAGCTCTCATAAGACAGTTGCCATCGGCATTTACTGATGCAAAACAAGGTATATGGGCACGGCAAAAATACACAGGGATGCAATTATTTGGAAAAACTATTGGAATCGTTGGTTTTGGCCGTTTAGGGAAAATGATGGCACAAATGGCAAAAGGGTTTCGTATGAATGTTTTGGCTTGCGATATTCGTCCTATAGAAGAACCAGAAGTTATATCTGTTAATTTTGACACTTTGCTCAAAGAATCCGACATCATTACAATACATGTTCATTTAACAGATCAAACGCGAAATATGTTTTCCGCCAACGTTTTTTCAAAAATGAAAGATGGCACATTCATCATCAATACGAGCCGAGGTGGCATTATCAATGAAAAGGCTCTATTGGATGCACTATATTCCGGGAAAGTTGCAGGTGCAGGTTTAGATGTCATTTGTGGCGAATGGGATCAAGATTTAAAGAAACATCCATTAATCCAGTATGCCAATATGCATTCAAATTTAATAATATCTCCTCATATTGCTGGATCTACAACAGAATCCATTGAAAATGCCAGAGTTTTTACTGCAAAAAAACTGGCTGATTATTTAAACTAAAGGAGAGACAACATGATCATAGCAGTTATTCCTGCAAAAAAAGATTCATCAAGGCTTCCCAATAAAAATATGAAATTGTTGAATGGAAAGCCAATGCTTTATTATTCGCTTGGGGCTGCAAAGGAGTGTGCTTTAATTGACAAAGTTTATATTTCCACAGATTCTGATGAAATAGAAGCTTATGCTGTCCAAAATGGTGCAGAAATAGTCAGACGTGGGCCGGAACTTTGTGGTGATGTCCCTATCGTAAAAGTTTATGAACATGCTTTACAAACTATAAATAAACCAGAAATTAAATATGTTGTTGGTATTCAGGCCGATCATCCAGATAGAAATCTTAACTTGACAGACGCCATTAATTATATTCTGGAGAAAAAATTTGACGAAGTCATTACTGTTGATGGTCAGGGAACCATCAACGGATCATTAAAAATAATGGATGCCAATGCTCTTGCAAATGGTAAAATTGGTGCTGTCGGTACGATGATGGATGACTGTACGAATGTTCATTATCTTCAAGATTTACAAGTGGCAGAAAAAAATATTATCATTAGGGAGAATCAATGAAACAAACAAAAGTCCTTTTTGTCTATCCAAATAGAGAAACAATTTTAAGGATACCAATGGCTGTTTCAATATTATGCGCATCTATTAAAAATGCAGGTCACGACGTAAGTGTTTTTGACACAACCTTTTTGGGTAAAAAGTTTAAAACAGACATTCACTATTCTGAGCAAAAAAGAACAGTAAAAAAATCAAAAATTGAAGATTTTATTGGAGAACTTGATAATCGTTCGCTTCAGGAAATTGTTCAATCTGCAATCAACGAATACTCTCCAGATCTTATTGCAGTCTCTCTTTTAGAAAGAAATTATTCCCAGGCCATGTCTGTTTTAAAAGAAATAAAAAAATACTCCAATGCACCTGTCCTGGTAGGTGGCATTCTTCCCACCATTAGCCCCGATTTTGTTATTAATATTGATGAAGTCGATATGATTTGTCTTGGTGAAGGTGAAGGGGCAATCGTTGATCTTTGTAATGCAATTTCTCAAAATAAGGATTGTATTGATATTCCGAATCTTTGGATAAAACAAAATAATAAAATTTATAAAAATTCCCTGAGGCAACTCATTGATATTGATCAAGTTCCGGAACAAGACTGGACTCCATTTGATTCTAGACATTTATACCGCGCTTATAAAGGTAATGTTTATAATAATGGAACATTTGAGTTTGCAAGAGGATGTTTAAAAGTTTGTTCTTTTTGTGTCGCACCTCAACTCAGAAAAGCTCAAAGTAATATTGGACATTATCATCGTTTTAAATCTCCTGAAAGAATTGTGCAGGAAATAGAAAATAAATGCAATGCATATGATCTGAATCTCATTCATTTTGGCGATACAGATTTTTTATTTGGAATGGAAAAACAAACTCTTGAAACATTTTCCATGCTATATAAAAAACATATTGATCTTCCTTTTTTAATACAGACAAGTGCTGAAGCTATAAATGATGAAAAAATGCGATTATTAAAAAATGCAGGGTGTGATAATATATCTGTTGGTGTAGAAAGCGGAAGTGAGAGAATAAGAAAACAAATTATCCATAAATATGTACCCAAAAAAAAGATTGTTGATGCCTTTCAAATAGGACGCAAATACCAAATCCGAATGACAGCAAACTACATGTTGGGACTTCCGGATGAAACCGAAGAAGATATTATGGACAGTATCAAACTCAATCGGGAATTAAATCCACCAGCAATATCTGTTTTTTATTTTACCCCCTTTTTAGGTACTGAATTATATGATTTATCTTTAAAAAAAGGTTACATAACTGGATTTAAAGTTGATACGAATGTACACAAAGAAAGTCCGCTTGAAATGCCTCACTTGCCAAAAGAAAAAATTGATGAATTGCTGGAGTTTTTTATTAATGATTTTGAAACTTATAAAGATGAATACTGATGGAATGATGAAGGAAAAAATATGTCTCGAAAAACTATCATTATGCTTAGTGCGAAGCGATGTGGATCTACTGCTATATTTAGGATGTTTCAAAAGCACCCTGACGTTGGTGTTTGTCACATAAATGCAGATATCGCAAATTGGGAACCAAACTTTTGGAATTTAGGCGCAGAGGCTGTTCAAGGTTATCCAGATAAATTCCTAGCAAGATTCAAGGAAAGTTGTCCATTTCTAAATTTCCCTAAAAGCTTTACAGAAGAAACACTTTTTAGCTTATGGGATAACATATTAGAAGAACTTGGTCCTATCGTTTTTGATAAGAGCCCTCAATATCTTGGTAATAAGGCTGCATTTGAATTATTAGCAAGGTATATGGAAATGGGTAAAGATGTCAAATTTTTTTCAATCATAAGAGATCCTAGAGATGCGATAACTAGCCAATATGAACTATGGAAAAAAGAAGGCGACTCTCCAAAGAAAAGAGAGCTATTATGGTTAAATAAATACCATCACTTAGAATATCTTCAAAAGAACTTCGCGGATATTCCTATATTCCGGTACGAAGATTTCGCTTTGGCGACTTCTTTTTATGCTCCAATGATATTCAAGCATTGTGGTATCGCAGATATTCCTGAAACATACGAGCACATAAGACCAACATCTATAGGGAGATATTCTGCATCTCTTCTTCAAGATGTTAGAAATTGGAGGTTTAGTGATAAATTGGTGTCGCATCTAAAAAAATATGGTTATAGAAACCCTCAATTTTCCTTATTTGAAAGGGTATGCATTAGAACAAAAATGTTAATACCCGGCATTCGACGGAATATGGCAACTATAAAAAACGACGTAAAAAGACGTTTCACATAAAATATGCTCTCTTGGTAAAGATGAATACTGATGGAAATAATAACTAAAAAAAAACAATTTTATAAAAAAAATTGTATTGCACATTACGAAGCAAATGTAGAACGATACATTAAAACGTATCAGGATGACTACTCAGGATACCCTGCAAATAAAAAACGTTTAGAAATAATGGAAACGTTAATTCAGAAACATTCTCCTAAAAAAATTCTATATATTGGTTGTGGTGCCTGTATTCCAATGGTTAAAATCATGGAAAAATTTGATTGCATCATTCACGGCATAGATTTTTCCCAAAAAATGATAGACCAGGGTAAACACATATTAATTAAAAATAATTTTTCGGATAAACTGATAACAAAAGGGGATATAGAAGATATAAATTCTTTACCTGAAGACACATATGAGTTTGCAATCGCTGCGGGTGTTTTCACTCATCTTTTGGATGACCATATTGCTTTGCAAAACATTCATTCAAAACTGGCAAGCGGTGGAATTTTAGCGGCTGAGTATAGAAATGAGTTGTTTTCTTTATTTTCTTATAATAGGTTTAGTTATGACTTCATTGTCAACAAATTGATTGGTTTGGATAAACTTCCAGATAGAATTAAAACTAAAGTTGAAAAAAATTTTAAAAGAATTAATGATATATCCAGTGATGATAAAATAGTCAAGAACTCAACACATATTTCAAATGGACTTATTAAAAAGTTTCATAATCCTCTTACCATTCAGAATGATTTAAAACAAAATGGATTCTCATTATTAAATAATTTTTTTTATCATTACCATGCATTGCCAACTGGTTTTGCTAATATTGACATTGAAGTAAATAATGATCTTAGTATCCATCTCGAAAATCCAACTCATTGGACAGGGCTTTTTATGGCTTCAGCTTTTATCAGTGAAACAGAAAAGGTAGTTTAATAAATTATTATGGCAAAAATAACTTTTATCATTGAAAGGCTTTCTTATTATAAAACATTAGGGGGGGTTATAGATGAAGCTCTAAAACGGAATCACACAGTATCGCTAATGTACAATCGTGAACAAATTGGACTTACCCAAAAGGGAATAGAAACTCCCTTTGAGCAAAACTGCCCGATTTTTCTTTTCGGTAAGCCAAATATAGTTGCTTTTGATGGTATAAAAAAATTAAGAGATAAAGCCATTTCCATATCTGATGTGGTTGTTCTTCATTGTGGATGCGTCTCTGACCATGAAAAATTTATTGATCAGCCAGATACATATCCATATCAATATCAGGCAATTAGAAAATCAGGGATTCCTGTTGTATCCTTACACTCTCATTTTTATGATAATTGCTTGTTAAAGCTTAACGCATATTCATCTGTTGATTTAACTTGTGTGTTAAGTGAATATGCAATAAATCTTCATAAACAAGTCTTGACTGAAATGTGTGATTTAAAAGGGAAAGAAAAAGAAAATTATCAAAAACAAATTGACACAACTATGAGGAATAAGGTTATTGTAACAGGTTCCGCTCTTTTCGACTTGTTTGATCAATTTTATCATCAAAAGAAAGATACAAGTAAGAAAACAGATATTGTTTTATTCTATCCCAAATTTACATATCGAGACGTTTTTATGGATATCTTTGCAAGGAGCAAATCTCGATTTGTCTCTGCCGGAATATCTGTTTATTATTATAAAGGTAACTATTTATCAAAAATAATGTCTACACCACGATTCGATCAAATTATTAAGCAAATTGAGCGAGTATCCAACAGTAATAATTTGAATGTCATTACTAAGTCAAGACCCAAGCATAACTCATACCATGAAAAACAATTAAAAAAAATATCAAGTTTATATATATCAGGTGACAGTGATCAATATTACCCTGAATTTACCAGTATGAATATTCTCCAGCATGCAAAATTTTGTGTACATATAAGAACTTCTTCAGTCATGGAATCTGTTATTGCAGGCATACCATCTGTTAACATTCAAATCCCCAATGATTGCATTAATCGTTCAAAGCGCTACATACATTTTGTTAAACATTTGAGATCGCACCTCCCTGATACAATTTTTAATTATTCAGGGTGCGTATGGAATATACCCTGGAAAGATTCGGTGTCTTTTTTCAAGAATTTGAATATCGTTGAACTTGAACAAAACCCGAAAAGGCGCTCTTCATACATCAAATATTATTGTGGCATAAATCAAAGAAGTGCAAGCGCAAAGCAAATGGACGCAATAGAAACAATACTTTAATAAAAAAAAATACGACAGTAGAAGTCTTTTATGCTATATGACTCCTGAAAAGTAACTATTGTTTATTTAACTAATATTTAACCTCAGAAATTAACAAAAAAGATTACAATCAATAATATAAGAAAAAAAATAATGAATAATTCTTTTTCATCAGATCAATTATTGTTTGAACAAAAAATACATGCTCATCTATACAATTATTATTGGAAAAAATTGGGATTATTTGACTGGCAAAAACGTATTGATGCCAGAGCAAAAAGAGATGTATCTCGATCTAAAATCATACTGAAAGCAATAGAAAAAGTCGCTAACACTCAGTTTTGCAATTCAAAAATGCTGGATATTGGAAGTGGTTGGGGAGGGTTTGTCGTTGCTGCAAATGAAATAGGTATGGAGGCGTGGGGATGTGATGTTGATGAACAAGTAATTGAAATAGCCAAGCTTCGCTCAAAAATTCATAATGTTCACTCAAATTACTGTCTTGCAAAAGCGGAAAAACTCCCATTTCCGGATAATTTTTTTGATTATGTTCAATGTGTTACAGTTCTTGAGCATGTGGAAGATGTTAATAAAACAATTGGAGAATTTATTCGCGTATTAAAAAAAGGAGGTGTTGGATTTATTCAAGCGCCAAATTATCATCAACCTCTAGAGAATCATTATAAAATACTATTTCCTCCTATGCTTCCAAAGACACTTGCAAAAATATATTTACTATTACTTGCCAGGCCTTATAAATATATCGACTCAATCAATTATATTGATTATGAATCTGTTAATTTGCAATTATTAAAAAATAATGTCGAAGTTACTGATATCAGAACACGCTTAAAGCAAGAAAGGCAAAAGTTATCATCAACTGCAAAACCATTTTTTGAAACATTTGATTCACACCAAAAGCTTGTAATGTCATATAATAGTATTGTATCACGAATAATGAGCAGACTTAAAGCTCCGGTCATCAGATTTGTGGAAGATCAACTGCATATTTACGAAATCAATTTTTTAATTCGTAAATAATCAGCTTCAAATAATAAATATGAATACTTATTGTAGTGACAGTCCATCAATAAAATGGGGAACTTATGGTTCGGGATTTCCTAAACATTCAGATTCTTGACCCTAAAAAAGAGATGTATAACCAAGAAGTCTTTCCCTACATAAAAAATGGAACAAAATTGACCATTTAATAAAAAAAGGAATTTATTCTAATGGACAAAAGTGAACTCAATAAAGAGATTTCAACTATTGATCATTTATTAAAAAAAC
>Ga0272440_1002424_pt1 | contig 14539 bp, 10 predicted proteins | sample SSMMMBAug17_FD_192440 | JGI IMG/M metagenome (GOLD analysis project Ga0272440, IMG submission 192440) | Marine sediment archaeal communities from Little Sippewissett salt marsh, Falmouth, MA, United States - SSM-MMB-Aug17 | ecosystem: Environmental > Aquatic > Marine > Wetlands > Sediment ...
GCGGTGAAATAATGGCATCTCCAGATGATGGAATGGATTATTATCACAACTATAGACTTTCGTGCCCATAACGAACTTCTATCTGCTCCACCAGAAATGCGCAAAAAAAAGTCAAAATAAAATACATTACATTTTGGGGAGCAATAAATCTTTTACAAACTTTTTATTTTTTTAGGGATGATTATGGTTTTTCTCAGTTCATAGGAAATTCTTTCTCGAATGAGATCAAGAAGTGCCTGGGGCGAGAATCGAACTCGCACGAGGCATGGCCTCAAGGGATTTTAAGTCCCTTGCGTCTACCTATTCCGCCACCCAGGCTTGTTGACTTGATAATTTAGCTAACTTATATGATTTTTATTTTTAATGCAAGAAAAATATTTAAATTTTATTATTTTTTTTATTTCGTGGTTAATGTTGAAAAATCTCCTTTTTATGATATAATATTTTTAACTATGTTTTTTCAAACATTTCTAAAAACAATTAATTAAGGATAAAACATTATGGCAAAAAGAAAAATCAACAAACGAAAACAATTGTTAAAAGAGCCGGACGAATTTCTTGTTTTTTCAAGAAGAATGTTCAATTATACAATGGATAATTTCCAATATGTTATGGCAGGACTGGGTGGAATTATCGTATTTGCATTAATTATTATGGGGATTCGTGCATGGCAGCAATCATCGGAAAATTCTGGCGCAATTAAACTGACTGAAGCCAAAACTATTTTTTACAAGGCGCTTGAAAAAAATCCCAAAAATATTGAGGATGCTTTTACATCGGCAAAATCTGTTTTTGAAGACGTTCTTTCGGATTACAGTGGCACTGTTGCAGGGAACATGGGCACGATTGTATTTGCCAATATGTGCTATGAAACAGGTCGTTACAATAAAGCCATCTCCCTGTATGAAGACGCTTTGAATGCGTTTGAGCCAACATCCTCATTATATCCATTGATTCGATATAATTTAGGATATGCTTATGTGGAAAACAAGGACTATGATAAGGCCCTTGAAATATTAGAAAAAGATGCTTTCTTGCCTGATGGTTTAATGCAAAGTGATATGCTCTTTTTGTTAAGTCTGGTTTATGATCACAAAGGGAATACGAAAAAGCGTGATGAAATATTTAAAATGATTGAATCTGGAGATGAATCTGCCTTGTTTTATGATATTGTCAAAAATCGCCTTTCCAAACAATCCTGAATAAGCACAAAAAAAAACGAACCCGCCATAGGACGGGTTCGCCAAAAAAAATAGATGGTAGGAGGAAAACATAATAAAGAAATTATGTCTTATCTTTATGTTTTTCTTATTTGCAATCGTAATGCCAAAAAATAAATTTTTTATAATTCATAAAATATCAATAACTTATAAAGTTTAACTCCAATCAATGGGTCTATTTTGTTTATAATAGTTCAATTTATTGAACCCAGTCATGCCCATTGATGTTACAAAAAACGATAACTGCTTTAATATAATGCAAATATTGAGTTTAAATATTTGAACATCATTTTTGGCGAATCCGAATGATTTCGTATATTTCTTTGAAATTAATAAGGTCGCCTGTTCAATTTTTTGAACAAATATCGATATCAAACTTATATAGACTTTAAGATAAAGATTTTGGCAAGGCGGCGCAAGGAGATAGTACTATAGTACATCGACGAAGCGCCAACGCAGTCCAAAATCTTTATCTTAAAGTATATAGACCCAGGCGAAAAGGAGACGTTGTTATGGAAAACATTGAAAAACAAATCATTGACATTTTGGATAAAAAGGGAACAGATTATCTCACCCTTAAAACATTAAAAAATCATAGCTATATTAAAAATGCCCTTAAATTAACAGGTAAAATGCAAAATACAAATATTAAGAAAAAGCTTGCGCCGCATCTTGGAGATGCATTAAAAATCGTTAATGGTTATAAAGGGTTATATGTTGTACGAGACATAAGTGACACAGATTTTGTTATCAATCGCATTCACAAGAAAGCGTGTTCATTGGGAGAATTAAAACAACATTTTCCTATTCAAACCAAAGATCTGGTAAAATTGGTTTCCCAAATGGTAATGGCAGGACAGCTTTGTGTTGAATTTTCAACAAGTGGGACGATTCATCTGTCCATAAATGCAAATCCACCTGCAAAACAGATTGATATCTCACAAGAGGCATCAGAAACAGACACATCCAATGATCGTCAGAAAATGAGAGCGGCCTATGATCATATTGGCGGGGGGCGTGGTTTTGTTCGAATCTATGCAATGAGAGAATACCTTGGTTGGCCCGAAGAACGATTTGATCAAACATTGGAGCAGTTGGTTAAAGAATTGGCGATCCAGCTTCATTATGGAGATCCTTCGATACTCACTGAAAAACAATTAAAAGCGTCATTTGTAGATGATGAAGGTCAGGTGTGCATTACGCTCACATGGAGGGATGTATGAACAGGGATACAAGATATCTAGAACTTTTAGAGCAGAAGCAGCCATTTGCATCATCAAGCGTAAGCGATCCAAAGGATCATATCTTTCCAGATGTTGATTCTATTAATAAAAATGTTTTTCAGTCGATTATTGATTTGATACGAATGAAAAGCCAAAATCCATCACTTCCTCTGGCTGCGCTGGTTCTCGGAGAGGCAGGTTTTGGAAAAACCCATCTGATCAATCGATTAAGCAGAAACGTGGACAGTCAACATGATTTTACATTCAGGGTGGCCTATATTCAGCCTATTGAAGATCCGGCTCAAACATATTCTTATTTACTTCGGGAAATCGTTACCAATTTGTTTTACCCCATTCAGAACAATCGCCCACCGACAATCCTGCACGTTATTCTTGCAGAGATCATCAAGAAGGTTTTGATAAAATCAACGTTCAAGAATGCGGCATTTAAAAAAAAGGTGCATACCATTCTTCAAAACAATCCTGTAGATATTTTTTACGAACTTGATTCGAAGATGTCACTTTGGAAAAAAGTAGAAAATAAATTAATATCTAATTATTCCAATATGTTTTCGCCTGTAGTCTTTCAGGTGTTGATGCAGCTTAGATATAATGATCGGCGGTTTGCAATAATTGAATGGCTGAAATGCAATACGCTGGATGCTGATATGTCTAAATTGCTTCATATCAAACCCGAAAATTTATCCAGTATTCCTGCAAAGGAACAGGCATCACGTGACATGATAAAACATTTGAGCGCATTGATTGGCATTTGTAATCAACCTTTGTTGATTTGTTTTGATCGGCTTGAAAATCTGGATACTGTTGACAAAGCACATTCAATTGGGCGTATGGTAGAATTTCTTGTTGATGATGCCAAAACAATGCTACCTGTTGCATTTTGCAGGGGAGACTTATGGTACAATACCCTGCAAAGCAAATTTAACTCGCATGTAACGCAAAGATTGAAATCCAACACCTTTGAATTAATAGGCTGTAATTCAGATCAGGCGCTTGAACTTATTGCATCAAGGCTGACTTGGGCATATGGGCATTCGGATCATACTTATCAACCTTTTGACAAAGACACTCTTGAAAAGAAATTCAGTAATCGTTTGAGAAGTACCAGAGATATCATTCAAAAAGTAAATAATCTGGCGCGAAATATGATTGATCCCAAGCCAATAAAACCAGTTATCGAACAACTGAACGTTCAATTTCGGTCTTATTACCAGAAGGTGCTTGATGAATTTGAGCGCCATGATCCCGAACGTTTTCGCATCCAGCGGGCTTTGCGGATGTTTTTTGAAATCAAGGATTTTGCAGTGGATAATGATTTTGGCGATAAATATATTGATTTTGGTTTTTCAATGGAGCAACCCGTTTCAAAAAAGGGCATTGCTATTATCGATGTTCAAAACCATCACAGGTCAGTTGGTGCCAGTCTTAAACGTGGGATTGATTTTTTGAGTACCAATCCTGAAGCCTGCGCTTTGTATTTTCGTGATGAGCGCTGTCTGTTGCCATCACGATGGAAATCCACCAATGAAAAACTGGAGACATTCAAAAAACATGGCGGACATGTACTCATCTTGGATCGAAATGAGGCTGCACAATGCTTTGCAATTACATTAATGAATTATGCCATTAAGGAAGGTGATGTCAGCATCGAAACAAATGCGGATTCAGAGATGCAAAAAGCCAGTATTGATGAATTCCTGCATTTCATTCATGAATCTATTTTTTATGAGCCCTTTACATTGTTTAAAAAAATTGCTGATATTCTAAAATTACGAAAAAAGGTATCAACAGAAGGCCCAAAAGATCCAAAATCAAAAAATAAAATGATTCTGACCAAAACCATAGAATGCCTTCGCCCGCAACCCATGATGATGGCATCCACAGATAATATTCTGACATTTTTATCAAAGAATGATATTCAGACACATATTGATGAACTCATGCAATTGATTAAACGATTCAATGATCGGTTCGTCATTCATCGATCCAAAACCGAAATCATTATCATGATCAAAAAGGAGTGGATGAATGCCCAACCTTAATGTATCTGAAATCCATTTAAGTCAGCGATGTCCCAGGCTTTTGGCCTATCATCTGGCTGGAGAAAAGCAGGTCTGGAGAATTGGTCTTGTGGCATCAGAATCGTTTCCAGGGAAATTTTTTCATGACAAAATTGTTCGACGCCTTCATCATAAACTCACTGATACCCATTCAAAACTGTTCAAGGCTGTCAAAGGTATTTGTCATTCACCGAGAGATCAATTTCATTCTCTTTTTCTAGAAACTTTGGAAAATCATTTTTTTTTAGATTTTTTATCAAAACAGGGGCAACAGTTAGAAACACACAATTTACTTCAAATAGGAAAAGCCTTTGAACAATGGTGTCTTTTTTTATCCGAAATTCTGCTTCCAATCATTCAAAATATGGGAAATCAGTTCTCACTGTCAGAAATCTTTTATCCGCCTGAACAATTGCTTTCGCAAATATATCAATCCAGTTCGGGAGAGACATTGACTGTTAATGGGCAATATGATGCGATTCTGTTTGATCCTCATGAAAAGTCAGCGATTATACTTGAGTGCAAAGGTCGGGATATGGATCGTCCAGATGAAGATATGACTCAGGTTGCTTTATATGCCTGGCTGATCAGTCAACAAACTGGAATTATGCCGCGTGCTGTTATTTTGTATTTGACCGGTGAGACAGACCGCTACCTTATTTCAAAAGAAGAAATGACATCATTGGTCAATCAAATGCCCCATCTGTTTGATCATGTGATTCAAATTATTTTGGCAAATACAAACAACGAACGTATTCAATTGCCCAGATCTGCTGATTATCAATTATGCAAACGATGCCCCTTTGCATCCAGATGTGATCATGATTTTGGTGAACAAACACCAGAGGGTTCAGGCATTGATAGCATTCTTGATTTATTTAACAAATTGAATTTGCCTGTTTTTGATGAAGGTAACATTTGCGGCCCACGTTTTATTCGATATAAACTCAGACCAGATTTTTCTAAAAAAGTAACTGTAACAAAAATAAAAAATCGTGCGCAGGATCTTCAGGTCGCAATGAATTTATCTGATATTCCCTTAATTCAGGCGCAGGCGGGTTATGTAAGCATTGACATTCCACGAAAAGCGCGACAACCACTAACACTGGGTGAGGTTATGAGAAAAGCCGCTCCCAACCGCCCCAATTCCAAAGTTGCATTTCCTATTGGCATGGCCATTGATGGTACAATTGTCTGGATTAATTTAAACGATCCAGCCACACCCAGTATCCTGGTTGGCGGTACCTCTGGAAGCGGCAAAAGTGTTTTGCTTCGATCCATACTTATTTCTCTGGCAATTTATACTGACCCGGACGCATTAAAGTTTACATTAATTGATCCCAAACATGTCAGTTTTCATGACTTATCAGATATTCCACACATTGATGATGATATTATTGTAGACCATTCAATTGCTATTGAAAAATTAGAGACCCTGGTTCATGAAATGGATCAGCGCTATTCTGCGTTTAAAAACGTTAAAGCCTTCGATATTAATGGCTTTCAGGAAAAAGGCCACCAAGTACCGCATCATGTTGTTATCATTGATGAATACGCAGACTTAATCATTGATAAACAGACAAAAAATGGACTGGAAACCGCCATTCAAAGGCTTGGACAAAAAGGACGTGCTGCGGGGATTCATTTGATATTGGCCACACAACGACCTGATGCCCGCGTGGTGACCCCACTTATAAAAGCAAACTTGCAGTTGAAAGTCGCATTAAAGGTGACCACCACGAGCAATAGTAATATTATTCTTGATCAATCAGGTGCTGAATGCCTGATAGGCAAGGGGGATATGCTTATTGCCGGAAGTATGCCTGTTAGACGACTTCAAGGGCCTATTGCATCTAAGACAGATATTGATAAAACGAAAAGACACTTTTAAATCATCTTATTATCAGTGATTTCCTTAATGGGCTGTAAATGCAAATTCACCTTTTCCAAGAATGTCATGAAGATGCAATATGCCCTGAATGACTAAATCAGAATTAACAATGGGAAGTATCGTTATTTGATGTTTTTCCATCAGGTTCAGAGCAATGACTGCTGGCTGATCAGGCTGTAACGTTCTTGGATTATTAATCATCACTGAATCGATGGGCATGTTCAAAATATTATCGTTTTCTGCAAGACAGCGTCGGATGTCGCCATCGGTGATGATCCCCCTTAATTTGTTATTCATATCAATAACAAAGACCGCTCCCAGAGATGCGCGGTTTATTTCCTGGATAACGCCTGTCATGCTTGCATTCTCATAGACCTTAGGCATTCGATGATCAGTAAGCATCAAATCTTTTATTTTCATGGATAAGCGCTGTCCAAGATTTCCACCGGGATGGAATTTTTTAAAATCCGATGATTTGAAATGGTGTTTGTTAATCAGCGCAACAGCCAAAGCATCACCCATTGCCAGAGTAGCGGTTGTGCTGGTAGTTGGTGCAAGTCCCATTGGACAGGCTTCTTTGGGAATGCCGATATCAATGACAATATCACTCAAACGTGCAAGCGCTGATGTCATTCCTCCAGTAAACGCAATTATCTTACACCCCATTTCACGAACAATGGGCAGCAGATGGGTTAATTCTCGAGTCTCACCACTATAGGATATTGCTAAAAAAACATCATTTTCATCCAGCATGCCAAGATCACCATGCATGGCTTCAACCGGATGAAGAAATAATGAATGGGTTCCTGTACTGTTAAGGGTCGCGACAATTTTTTGCCCAACCAATCCTGATTTACCAATACCACTAATGACCAATCGACCTGTGCACTGGTTGACAGTTTCTACCATATTTACAAAAGATTGATCAATTTTGTCAATAAGACCAAGCAAGCCTTCGGCCTCAATTTTTAATACCTGTCTGGCTTCTTCTATGATCATTTTATAATCCTTTTAAAAAGTTTGTATAAGGGGAATCCTCACACTGTTTTTTCACAATTTGTATAGAATAACACAAACAACGCATAGAATTCCACTTAAAGTGATGAGGAAAACTAAATTTCATCTCAAAATGGCACAAATATTGCTATCCTAAAATGTGTATATCCCTTCAAAAATTACTGAATCAATCTTATTAGAAAGGACAAATGGTTATGAAAAACAAAACAATTATCTGTATAGCCTATTTATTAATGTCCTGCAATTTAATTTTTGCTCAAAATATTACCATTGATCCGGTTGCCCCCCCTCCTGATGTTACACCTTCACCGCAACCCGGGGAAACAGATATTTATTCGAAAAACAAAGGGATTGTTCAAAAAGCATCACAATCATACCTGATTATCAATGGCAAAAAGTATCGGATTTCAAAATATCTGAAAAAAAAGAAAATGACAAAACTTTCTGATCTAAGGGACACGTCAATATCTATTGGCTCAATTGTCAAATTTGATCTCAATAAAATGGGCGAAATCATTACCATTGAAAAAATACATCAACTCCATAGTTTTTGTATTGTGGATCGGATAGATAATAGTGGCATCGTTTGTAATGATCGATACTATAAATTTTCTTCAAATATCAAGTTTTATGATAGCAATGGAAGAACCATATCTCGTGCCTTTTTTAAAATTCATACAAAAGTTGGCATGGAATTGGATCAGAATCGGCAATTAATTGGTGTTTGGAAGTTTGATCATAGTACATTTCATTGAAAAATCATTTTCCCCAAGGAATACTCGAAAAATAAGTTCCCCATTTAATTAATTGCATTCCTTTTTTTGAACCTGGACATAACTGAAAAAGGCCTCATTCAGGAGAATGAGGCCTTTTTTGTAATTGATCAGGCAAAAATGCTATGTTTATTGCAACAGTTGCAATACTTGCTGTTCAGTTTGTTCCAGAACAATCTGTGCAGGTTCCACCTTTACTGTCTCTTTATCAATTAAAGTGCCGCCTTTTGCATATCGCTGACCATCGTCATCCTCTATGATTTCTTCCCAACCCACATGAATACTCAATGTGAGAACTGTTGGTCGAATATTATAAGGAAGTTTTGTATATATAATGAGTTTTGCAGAATATGGGGGGTTTTTATCCGCATACTCATCGTGCATCCATGTATCAAAGTAAAAGAATATGGATTCTCTTGGTGTAAAACCATCAGTACCCGCCAAACCATTGTCAAGCAAATCAATTGTACCATTATTGTACCATCCCGGTCCACCATTGACATCAATTAAATCTCCATTCTGACCATAGACCTCAATAATCATTTTTGTATTATCACTGGTAAACGTAAATAATGATGTGTTCATTATTTGAAACCAGGTATGTGTATAATGAACATCAGTAAAAAGATTATTTCCATAAGGAACTGTATGATCACCACAATTCTGCACAGCAGGGTCATGATTGTTGCAATGATATGCAAATATTGCTGGCAGAATTGATTGTCCATGTAACTCATTGGCAGAATGAATTACTTCGTCAGAGTTGGTGTTTATACGAATTCCTGAGCGTGTATTTACACGCATCCCTGTAGACAATCTACTATGATTGCCTGAATCATTTGATAAATTGGCACGATTTGTTGAATTGATCATTTGTGCCCAGGCATTTGACACTACGATAAACATGGATAAACTGATTAAAACCATAATTTTCTTCATTGTTTTTCTCCTAAATAAATAAAGATTAATAAAAAAGGTTAATTACGTTATTTCCATGATGCATCATGTTTGAGTAAGGAGTATTTCATAGAACGTGCCAAGAGATATAATTTTTAAATAAAAATAAAATAAATGAATGATACTAATATGTTAGATAGGCTATTTTTCTTTTTTTGAATTTTAATGGAATGCTTGAATTTTGTGAACGTAATTGACAGCGAAGCAATTAAGGCATGGTTTACTATTAAATATCAATTGGTTATAGTGATGTAAACATTATTTACTCTGGTTTGAAAAACTGGAGCCCACATCTAAAGATGTGGACTCCAGTCGTAAAAAGTGTACATCAAGTTATAATTGATATAACTCCTTCCCTTCAAGAACCCGAATATTATTTTTGGTCAAGACATCAATTGCAGCCTGTAGGTTGTCAAATCGAAAAATATTAACTGCTTTATCGTGACTGGTATGCACAAATGCATATAAATATTCAATATTAATTTTTTCTCGATCAATTATTTCGAGTACTGCATTCAATCCGCCGGGTTCATCACTAATTTCAACAGCAAGAACATCTGTTTTGCTGAAAGTATACCCTTGGTCTTTTAATGCCCGCTCAGCTTTAGCGCAATCATTTACAATGATGCGTAAAATACCGAAATCAGATGTATCTGATACAGTCAGGGTTCGGATGTTAATTTTGTTTTCACTCAATAGTCGGGTGACTTCCTTGAGTCTGCCCACTTTATTTTCCAAAAAAATGGATAATTGTTGTACAAGCATGAGATCCTCCCATTAAATCTTTCGATTATCAATGACACGTTGTGCCTTACCCTGGCTTCTTGCAATGGTTTTTGGTTCAACCAGCTTAACTTTGGTAGACACACCAATGGTTTCTTTGATATTTTTTGTGATTTCATTTTCAAGCTTTTGCAAGACTTTGATTTCATCAGAAAAAACATCCTTACCAACTTCAACCATAACAGTGAGCATGTCTAAATTGTTGACACGATCAACAACCAGTTGATAATGGGGTTCAATATTTTTCATATCCATCAGCACGCTTTCTATTTGTGATGGAAATACATTCACCCCGCGAATAATCAACATATCATCAGATCGACCCGAAACGCGATTCATGCGGACATGAGTTCTTCCGCAAATACAAGGTTCAGGATTCAATGATGTAATATCTCGGGTGCGGTATCTGATAACAGGAAAGGCTTCTTTTGTAATTGATGTAAACACCAGTTCACCAGTCTCCCCTAAAGGAAGGACTTCGCCGGTATCTGGATTGATAATTTCTGGAATAAAATGATCTTCAAAAATGTGAAGTCCATTTTGAGCTTCAACACATTCAATGGAAACACCCGGTCCAATCACCTCACTTAAACCATAGATATCCATTGCCTTTATGTTCATTTTTTGTTCGATTTCGCTGCGCATATTTTCAGACCAGGGTTCAGCACCCAGTATACCCGCTTTAAACTTTAGATCTTTAAATTTGACCCCCATATCCTCAGCAACTTCAACCAGATGAAGTGCATATGATGGTGTACAGGTAATTACAGTTGGGCCAAAATCCTGCATGATAATGACCTGACGCTTCGTATTTCCGCCAGAAATTGGAATGACTGATGCCCCCAGACGTTCAGCACCATAATGTACGCCTAAACCGCCAGTAAATAATCCATACCCATATGCATTGTGAATAATATCGTTGGGATTTGCTCCTGCCGCACATAGAGATCGCGCCATAAGCTTTGACCATGTCTCAATGTCACGAGCGGTATATCCAACAACAGTCGGGCGTCCTGTTGTACCTGATGATGCATGAATACGAACCACATTTTCCAGTGGCACTGCAAACATGCCAAAAGGATAGTTGTCTCGCAGATCCTGTTTGGTTGTAAAAGGCACACGCTTCAAGTCATCAAGGTTTTTTATGTCTGATGGCCGAATACCAGATGCATCAAATTGTTTTCGATAAAAAGGGACTGTTGCATATACTCGGGATAGCGTTTCTTGTAAACGTCTTAATTGTATGGCTTCAAGGGCTTCCCGAGGTAGAGTTTCAAAATCCATGTTGTAAATCATTATGTTTATATCCTTTCTTGTTGGAACAATTCTGAGTTTTATATCTGTCAGATTGTTCAGGTCTTAGGAATACTCGAAAAATAAGTTCCTCATTAACTTATGTGCCAAGGACGTGTGGGGGCGAACCTTGTGTTCGCCCTCGAACGAATATCGCTTTCGTTCCTATGTACGATGGGCGAACACAAGGTTCGCCCCTACACGTCCTTGGCACATAAGTTAATGAGGAACTTATTTTTTTTGCATTCTTTAATAATAATTTTCCAATTTATTGATATTGTCTTGTAGAGACAAGGCATGCCTTGTCTCTACGATCTAAAACCTAAAACAAACAATACATGAAATGGAGAACTTATTAATCATAAATTATCGGGTATATAGAAGTCAATTTATTTTCCTATGCGTTCTACGAAATATGCAGGCCTGACTTATCAAGACTGAACGAAATAGACCCAAAACCATAATGGAATGAACCTTTTGCACGAACATTCCCATTTGCAAGTTCTAAGCTTGCTGATGTTCCTACGCCCCAGACTTTCAAAGAGATTCCACCTGAAATACTTTTTAAACCACCCGATTTGTTAAAGGTGAACGAAGCGTTTGAAAATTTATGTCCGCCAAGGGTCAATGATCCAGAGGCAGTTAAATCCCCATTGCTGTTTTCATCAAAGGTTAGGGTTGTTGATGCCGCTCCGGGAACCTGAAATTTTGCCTTGATACTACCATCTGAAGTGACTTCTATGCTCGAAAATTTCGAGCTTATTCCACTGACTTTACTATAAATTGATCCAAATTTATTTAAGAAATTTTTTAAATCATCAGATGAAGCCGCTTTCTTTACAAAATTCTTTAAGGAATTACCTGACAGTTCTTTTGCGTTATCAATAAGATTGTCAAGATCATCGCCCGCTTTTGATGCTGCTTTAAGAAAATCATCTTTTATATCGTCAGATATGTTTTTTGTGAATGAAACCAGTTCTTTAATTGAATCATCGGCTTTTGCAGCGGCTTTTGCAAAATCTTCTTTAGCCTTTGAACTCAAACCTTCAAGTGTATTTTTAAAATCATGTGCAACATCGCCACCCGCTTCAAGGGCATTTTCTAATCCACTGGCAATATCTTTTGCTAACTGCGTATTTACCTCTGGCGTCACTGAAGCATGGGTCACATTGATTTTGCCTTCCATGATATCGCTAAGATCAAGGGTTAGAGAAGTTGTCACTCCAAAGCCAGCAACTGTTTGACGTTGTGTAAGGCTGAATTCACCTGAATTTGGATCGTATGAAAAATCTGCTTGCGCGAGATCAATTCCAATGCCATATTCACCCACACCAAATCCGATTCCCCCTTTCACAGTTGCTGAAATGGCGTTTGTTTTCGCATTATATGTAACATCTGAAAGCTCCATTGATACCCCTGCTCCAAATGAGAATCCACCAAATGAGACAATACGTTCATCCTTTTCATTCATATATGATTCAAACCGCATACCATTGTAGCTTAATGAGATCACATCTCGATCCAGATCGAAAGATACAAAGGCATCAGTACTATCTGTATCCAAATTGATTCCCAAACCTGACAGTGCTTTTTTCATATCATCAAATCCTGGAATAAAACTTGTATCAAGCCCAGAAGTTAGATGTGCTTCAAAATACTTGCCTTTGACTGTTTTTTGTGCATTTTCATCATAATAATTTCCATCAATCATTGATGCTTTAAACGTGGTTGAAGTACCATCATTGCCACTTATTATTTTTGTAATATCAATTGTTTTTGTACCATCATTTGACTTGGACATATCAAAAGAAAAGCCATCAGTTTTTACGCTGAAAGTGTCCTTGCCTGGATTAAATATTATTGATGCTGATGAAAGGGTGGTATTCACACTAAGCCCAAGTTTATTTAAAGATTCCTGTAACTTATCAAAACCAGATATCATGTCTGTTGCAATTGATGCTGATGTTGATAACATCAATGACGTTCCATTCAGAGTGCCATCAGATGTTATGGAGCCACTGACAGTCGTATTCACCCCCATGCCGCTTAAGGTGCCACCATTGAAAGAAATCTTGGTTGTATTGCTCGAACCTTTTGTAATGGAGAAATTGCCTTCACTAATTGTAAGCTCTTGACCCATTGCATTGAATGATGCATTCCCTTCTATTGAAAGACCTTTATTGCTAATATTTACAGATCCTTGAATACTTACACCGCCCGAAACTTCATTATTTACAACCGTGCCCCCTATGCGATACTCAAGATTGTTTTGGCTTGATGCACCTGAAATTTTATAGTTTTCGTCAACATCCAGATCAACATCAACAGCGCTTCCAAGACCATATGCAGATAAATCGGCTTTTCCTGTCGCTGTGATTGTACCATCATTATTTTCTGAATATACGATGTCTGATATTTTAATATTGCCAATTGTTGCTCCATTCTGAATGATATTTTCCTGAACAAGCGAATTATTTTTGGATTGTATCAAACTGACCAAATCTTCTTGACTACTTTGGCTCGCAGCTTGAGCTAAAAAATCAGATCGTTCTGTTCCCGACAATTTAGCTGTCATCTGAATGAATGAGCCGACATCGTCTCCTGCCATTTCTGCTGCACTAAGGAATTGCGATCTTTGTCCACCTTCAAGGGCATTTGTTTGTTGCACCAATTGATTGATATTATGGTCTGCTTGACTGGCAGCAGAAAGAAAATTTGATTGTTCTGAGCCTTCAAGTTCTGAAACCAGTTTGTTAAAATTATCATATTTATCGCTATTAGAAGGTGCAGTATCAAATAATAAAGAAAGCGCTGGATTTTCTTTTTTCTTCAAGTTCACACCTGCAGACATATAATTTTCTCTATCACTCCCTGTTAAACCAAGTTCATCAGCATCCTTTTCCACAATTTCAGCGGATTGATCTATATTCGATGTTGAAAGTATTTGGATTGCCTGAAGGTCCATTGCAGACTTTTTATTCTCATGAGGGGATACTTGTGTGGAAATACGATTTTTTTTATCTATAGCAAGTCTTTTTTGAAGATGATCTAATTTTGAATCATGATTAACATAGTTTAACCTGCTAAGATTACTTGGTATTTTCATTGTTTTTCTCCTTTTTTGAAGGGTTAAGTGATATGGGCTTTAGCCCTTATTTTTACCCATACTATACATAATTTGTTTTATCAAGCAAATCATATTCTGTGTTCCTGCATAACTTCCCCCAATCGGGAAAGTCAAACAAGTCGGACAGGGGGCGTATGTACAGTTTAGGGGAAGTGAATTTCATACAAGGCGGAG
>Ga0272440_1002425_pt1 | contig 14537 bp, 8 predicted proteins | sample SSMMMBAug17_FD_192440 | JGI IMG/M metagenome (GOLD analysis project Ga0272440, IMG submission 192440) | Marine sediment archaeal communities from Little Sippewissett salt marsh, Falmouth, MA, United States - SSM-MMB-Aug17 | ecosystem: Environmental > Aquatic > Marine > Wetlands > Sediment ...
CAGCCCAGGGCAACGCCCTGGGTAATACATTACAATGATTTTAGCCCTGAAAGGGCGGCACATATAAGAACAATAATTAATGGTAGCTCATTTATGTAACGCCCTTACAGGGCTTAAGATTTTTTTGAATAGTATCCCAGGGCGTTGCCCTGGGCTGGTATATAACACCCTTTCAGGGCTAAGAAAATATTCAAAGCACGTTATAATTAATTTACTACGATATATCCTAAAATTTATGATCGCTTACTTATTCGTTAACATGCCTGGTTAATGTAATTGAATTTATTCCCCTGACCTTTCATTGATACGATTGCAAGCTATGCACAACCAATTCATTATCTATTAATGCAGAGATTCCTGTACAAATGGCCTTGGCGCCGGCAATTGTTGTTGCATAGGGTACATTATATTTTAAGGTTGTCCTTCGAATTTTATAACCATCTTGAATGGTCTTTGCATCAGGTTCTCCGGTATTAATAACCAGTTGAATCTCATTATTTTTAATGGCATCCAAAACATGTGGACTTCCCATTGACACTTTGTTGATGGTTTTCACTTTCATGTTGTTTTTAGTCAGAAAATTCGAAGTACCATGTGTGGCAATTATTTCGAATCCCATTTGAATAAACTTTTTAGCAACAGGCAAAATGAATGATTTATCTGACCCCTTCACACTGATAAACACATTTCCTGATTTGGGTAAGTTTTGTCCGGCAGCAAGTTGGGCTTTTAAAAATGCACTGCCAAAGTGGGTATCAATCCCCATAACTTCGCCGGTTGATTTCATTTCTGGCCCCAGTAGCGTATCAACACCTGGAAAACGATCAAAAGGCAAAACCACTTCTTTTACAGAAAAATGATTGACATGAACTTCCTGTGTTAATCCCATATCAGCCAATTTTTTACCAAGCATTACTTTTGTTGCCATATTTGCCAATGGTATGCCTGTTGCCTTGCTCACAAATGGAATTGTTCGTGAGGCACGGGGGTTAACCTCTAAAACATAAACCTGGTGATCCTGGATCGCATACTGAACATTCATTAAGCCCACAACACTAAGTTCTTTTGCCATTGCTTTAGTAGCATCCACAACTTCTGAAAGCGTTTCAACAGATATATTCCTTGGCGGCAAAACACATGCTGAGTCTCCTGAATGCACGCCCGCTTCTTCAATATGCTCCATAATTCCGCCGATAATCGTTGTCTCTCCATCAGAAATGGCATCCACATCCAGTTCAACAGCATTTTCAACAAATCTGTCAATCAAGACAGGATGTCCCGGCGATGCCAACATGCCCAGATGCGTAAAATCAGCCAATTCAGATCGGTTGTAAACAATTTTCATGGCTCGTCCGCCCAAAACATATGAGGGGCGAACAACCACGGGATATCCAATTCTTTCGGCCACATTAATTGCTTCCTCCACTGATTTGGCAGTACCATTGGCAGGCTGAACCAGACCCAGTTTATTGAGCATGACTTGAAACAATTCCCTGTCTTCTGCACAATCAATGCTTTCCGGTTGAGTGCCCAGTATTGGCACATTGGCTTTATGAAGGGCTGTGGCAAGATTCAGTGGCGTTTGTCCGCCAAACTGAACAATGACACCATCAGGTTTTTCAGTCTGAATGATATGCATGACATCCTCGAATGTCAGAGGCTCGAAGTATAATTTATCTGATGTATCATAATCGGTGCTGACAGTTTCAGGATTACTGTTTACCATTATGCTTTCAATGCCTTCATCACGAAGCGCAAATGATGCATGAACACAGCAATAATCAAACTCTATCCCCTGGCCAATACGATTGGGCCCACCACCCAATATTACGACTTTTTTTGTTTTTGTGATGCGGGCTTCATTTTCTTCCTCATATGTAGAATAATAATAAGGCGTTGCCGCTTGAAATTCTGCTGCACAGGTATCGACCAGTTTGTAAACTGGATAGATGGACTTCTCATGTCTCATTTGTACAATTTTTTCTGGAGAAACATTCTTAAGATGGGCAATTTGATGGTCAGAGAATCCAAGTTTTTTGGCATGTTGAATCATGTCAGAGTTACATGGATTTTCCTGGATTTGTTTTTCCATGTCAACGATCTGCTTGATTTGAAATAAAAACCATCGATCTATCCAGGTCATATCAAAAATATCATCTATTGAAAATCCCAGTTGCAATGCGTATCGAATATAAAAAATACGTTGAGAATTGGGAATCGACAGCTTTTGTTCAATTTCATTTTTGTCAGGTAAAGGACTTATATCTTTGCCATCAGCCCCCAGACCAAACCGGCCAATTTCAAGAGATCGCATGCCTTTTTGAAAGGCCTCCTTAAAAGTACGCCCAATAGCCATTGTTTCACCAACTGAACGCATGGATGTAGTGAGCGCATCTGGCGTTTCAGGAAATTTTTCAAATGTCCATCGGGGAATTTTTATCACACAGTAATCCAGTGTAGGCTCAAAACAGGCAAGTGTTTCTTTTGTGATATCATTTGGAATTTCATCAAGCGTGTATCCCACAGCCAGTTTTGCTGCAATTTTTGCGATGGGAAAACCGGTTGCCTTTGATGCCAGAGCCGAGCTGCGCGAAACACGTGGATTCATTTCAATAACAACCTGTTCGCCAGTGTCAGGATTCACTGCAAACTGAACATTGGAACCACCGGTTTCCACACCAATCTCTCGCATGATTGCAATGCTGGCGTTGCGCATTTCCTGAAATTCTTTATCTGTCAACGTTTGGGCAGGAGCGACTGTTATGCTGTCGCCAGTATGAATACCCATGGGGTCTATATTTTCAATGGAACAAATGATAACTACATTATCATTGATATCCCGCATGACCTCAAGTTCATACTCTTTCCAGCCCAGAATGGATTCCTCAAGCATGATTTCATGAATCAATGAAGCATCAAGACCATAACGCGCAATTTTTTCAAGTTCTTCAAAATTATAGACCACTCCACCGCCTGTACCGCCTAATGTAAAACTGGGGCGGACAATAATGGGGAAACCGATCTCATGGGCAATTTCATTTACCTGATTCATATTTTTTGCAATCCCACTCTTGGGAATACGCAAATGAATATTTTTCATGGCCTCACGAAATAAATCACGATCTTCAGCTTTTTGGATGACATCCGCACGCGCACCGATCATTTCAACACCATAGGCATCAAGCACGCCCATTCTGGATACTTCAATGGCAGTGTTCAATCCTGTTTGACCACCGAGGGTGGGAAGAATGGCATCCGGCCTTTCTTTTTCGATAATTTTTGATACAATTTCTGGTATGACAGGTTCCACATATGTGGCATGGGCCATATCCGGATCGGTCATAATGGTTGCAGGATTACTGTTGACAAGAATGACATGATAGCCTTCTTCTTTAAGGGCTTTACATGCCTGGGTTCCTGAATAATCAAATTCACAGGCCTGGCCAATAATAATAGGGCCGGCACCAACAATTAGAATTTTTTCCAAATCAGTTCGTTTGGGCATGGGTTTGATTTTCCTGTACTGAGGAAGGTTTTGAATAACAAATCACTATTTGAAAATGTTAGATAAAACAGTCCAGCTTGATTTTTCAGAACTTTACAAATGTGATTGTTTATTTCAGAACGTTCCTGAATTTTATGTTACAATTTTTTTATTGTTCATCATCCTGAGTACAAAAGTATTCAATGGTTTTTTGTGCGCAGGTTTTACAATAGTGAAGTTTGGTCAACATGGTATCAATCATGCGATCATATAATTTTTGGTTTTCCTCATTGGTACGATTGGCCAAAGCACCGATCAAACTGCCGGCACCAGCAATATCTGACTTAAGACGAACATCAGTAACCGCTTTGACCAATTCAAGGTTATCCATAAAATCATATTCCGGCTCAACAGACATTTTTTGCCCATATATTTTCCGAACAGTTGTCCGAAATGACTCCCGCTGCTCCTGTGTTTTCAATCCCAATCGTTCTTCAACACTTTTTATATAGCGCTCATCAATTTTCAGGGCTTTTAAATCACCTGTTTGCGGGTCTTTATATTTCCACATTTTATCAGGGCCCAGGTTTTCGGCATCAATACCAATAATCATATTCACATAATTCATAACATCTTTGCGAATGGCCAATGGTTCATCCATGTATGCATTGAACATTTCAGTCATAATACGTTCTCGATACAAACCTTTTGCAGTTTTGGTATCATCCAGATATTTGGTTCGATCGTTTGCATCAGAAACGTAATCCAGAATCACACGCTCAATCGCTTTAAATATATCATTTGCAAACATGCATTGGCCTTCGTTGGTTTCAGAGCTTTCAACAAGCAATTGAACGGCACGGCCTAAATTACGTTGTCCCAAACCTTTTTGACCAAATCGTTTGGTAATGTCCGCTTCCTGATTGAGTGTGTCAATCACTTCTGCCAGCGTTTTGATACTTTTCTCGCCAGCCACTTCACCGGCAGCCAATTTCATTGTTTCAATAGGGGTCAGTTTTTCTGAATGTGGTAAACGTGTCAGTACAACAGCCACTGATGCCGCATAGTTTAAATTGGGGTCTTGATGCAAATATTCATTATTAAAGGTTGTTTTGGTTTCTGAGCCGATGGCATATGATGTTAGATTTTCCTGAAGTTTGTAATTGGTATTGTGAGAAATATAGCTGATCCTGCATCGATCTACAATGGGCGCTTCCTCCTTCTCAGACAGGAATCGATTAAATTCCGAATTGTTGCTTGTGGCAATAATCAACGTATCAATGGGCCATTTAAAGCCATCAATTTCAATGCTTCTGTTTTGAATGACTCCCAGATAAACCTGAACCAGATCTTTTTTATTTTTATAAATTTCATCACTAAAATGAATCCCCCCGCCTGCCACACGCGCCAATGCACCGCGTCTGAGATCAAACCTGTAAGGATTGTTGGTGTCTGTAATATGAAGCAAACGTTGAATGGATTCCTCTCCAAGCAGGTCTACTGCTGATGATGTTATTTTATCTTTGGCAGGGTATTTTCCAGTAATAGTGCCAAGGCTTTCTGATAATGGTACAGGAAAAACCTCTATAAAAGCGAGCATGGCATCCAGGTCGTCTCCAGTGAAATCCCGAATATTATTCCAGATATAACTTGAACAGGCACCAAGTGGACGATAATTTTCATATAGACGATTGATTTTTTCAGTTGAAAAACAATCAAATTTTGCCAAAAAATCCTTTGAATGATCAGGGTCTTCAAAAAGATTCATGGCAAGAATCATGGGGTCTTCATATGTTTGAGATTCAATTGTCTTGATCCGACCATAGTCGCCCAGCTTGTCCATATTGACAAATCTAAAGCTATACCGGCGATTTTTATCAACAGACAAGAATTTTCGATATTGGGCGCAAAGGTATTCTACAAAAAATGTTTTTCCATTGCCAGGCTCTCCAACCAGCACATAGGCCATTTCTTTAGATGACCCGCCTTCAGAAGCATCTTTGACATAGGAAACAAAGCTGTTGATTTCTTCATAAAGACCGACAACCTGTTTTTGACTTTTTCTAAAAATACCAAAATCGTAAGTTGTTTTACCATTGACAGTTATTTTTTTGATATCGTTTTCCAATATCATCCGTGCCACTGACTGAAATGCATTTTCAAAAACTTTTTGCTCCTGTCCGACTGCCATGATGTGATCGGTTAATGTATAGGGTTTTTTCATAGTTTCCTCCATGTTGATGCTCTGGTTTGCCGAAATTTGTTATCTGTTTGTTTTACGACAAACGCGTTGTTATTCATATTGAACAGTTGTGAGCTGCACCAAACGCAAAAAGGATTAACTTTTACAGCAATACATTGTCATATGTAAAAACTTATAAAAAATTTATATTTTTTTGTGTTTGGTCAAGAATGAAATACAATATGAATATAGCTTGAAATACATATGAATATCAATCTTTTTTTCTTTTTATGATTGCACAGCTAAACAGATAGGGTTATGCCTTATGTGTAGGTTGATGTGCTAACTGTCATATAAAGAATGCTCATATCCAAGAGCGCGGTAAACACATTCTATCTCTGATTGTAAAGTGCCTGCTGACAGAAAAAAACAGTTGGCATCCTGAATAAGTCTGCTGATATTAATTAATGAGGCCATGAGAGGTTCATTGGCGGTATGTGTCAAACATGACGCAAATATTTTCATTTCGGAAACTATTTCAGCTGCCACTTGATGCGCTGATACCTGTTTGATTTTTGCCTGACGATTAAAACATTTTCGTGCGGGGGACACACGATACATTGACCATATATGATGCTTAAATTGCTCCATTAAATCTTGTATGGAATGAATGATATCATTTGATCCAGGAAATTGAATGCGGTATTCTGCATGTATATGATGCCTTTGTACTAAAACAACATCTGGCAGCTTTTCTAGTTCATCAATTAAAAGATTTTTTTTTGATTTTAAGCTCAAATTCAATTGGATCAACTGATCTGTTGTTGTGTCATCAATTAAACAAATTATTGTTGTGGGTTTGTGTGGCTTATTATATTTTTCAGAAAGGAATTTCACTGAAACAGCTTTTTTGGATCGCATTGAATTTTTTTTATTTGGTTTTCCAACAATCCACATGGATCGCGGAAAAGGATAAATCTTTCCCTTTTTTTTGTGCAGGGGAGCACAATCATCAGAAAAAAAAATGAATCCATTTTCAACAAGCGTTTTAACAATGGTGCTTTTTCCTATTCCTGGCGGCCCAGACAAAACAAGAACATGTTCATTTTTTTGTACGACACCTGCATGGATCAAATAATAATCTTCCAACTGTACCATTATTTCTGATACGACCCGCTGAAAAGCATAGTGTCTGGGCGCCGGGTGATTTGAAAGATCAATTTGTTTTTGATTGATTTGCAATTGATTGTCATGCAAGCAAATCTGAATATTGCAGGCTGGTTCAGCAGATGGTGTTTGTTTAAAACATTGATAATCCTTATGAAATTCTTCAATAAACAAAAGATCATCACTTTCCAGGGAGATTGATTGGTTCAATATTTGGTAAGTTCGCTTCATATGCCGGAATCCTTCATTTTTTTTTATTAGACTTCTGTAAGAGATGGTTGAAAAATAAGTTTCCCCATCCGACAAATCCGACAAATCGACAGGGTCAGCCATGCCCGACTTGTCTGTAGAGATTAATTTAGCTGCAAGCAACATTCAGTTTTCATTTAATGATTTAAGGTCTAATTATGGGCTTTTTTATCCATAATACAGTAATCCGACCTTTACTCAACCGCCTTTTAAAATTATATACCATATAATTCACCATTACCGAACGAATATTTTTTATGTTCCAACGAAGTCAAAAGGTAAGTTATTTTCACAACATTCCTTCTCTACATCATCTTTTTTTACTTGACATATAATAACAATTCAAGGAATACTATAAATGAACATTACAGAAAACACGCTTTCAGACAGATTGATGAAACAGACAGATCGATGAAAGAGTGTGTTTAACCCGCAAGTATAAACTATTTAATTTATAAAGAATGACCTATTTTTTTGATAACTTGCACAAATCGTGTATACAAATAATCGCATATCAGGAATAACAAAAATGCAAAAAGTAATTTCTGTATTAAATCAAAAAGGTGGTGTCGGAAAAACCACATCATCCATAAATTTATCATGTTGTTTTGCCCAGCGTGGCTATCATGTCCTTTTGATTGACCTGGATCCACAGGCACATTCCAGTATTGGACTGGGTTTTGAGCCAGAAACTTATCAATATGCCATACATGATGTTTTAGTCAATAAACTCAGTATTGAGCAGGCAATTCTTAAAACTGAAATAGAAAGCCTACAGCTTGTACCATCACATATTCGACTGGATCGAGCGGAGCAATTATTAACCCCTGAAATGTTTAAGGAAACGCGTTTACACAAAGCCATTAAACATTTAAAATATGATTTGATTATTATTGATTGTCGCCCAACACTCGGTACATTGACAATAAATGCCTTGTTTGCCAGTGAGTTTATCCTTGTTCCATGTGAAATGGCGCGTTTTTCCCTGGATGGATTTTCTGATTTTATGGATACCATCGAACATGTGAGAAATAATGAAGATAACCCCAGGGAGAAGATGGTACGTATTCTCTTAAACAAATACGACTCCAGAAAAAAAATTACCAACGATTGGGTCATGGATCAATTGGAGCCATTTAAAGATATTCTTCTTAAAACAAAAATACGTCAGAACGAGGCTTTAAATCAAGCACATATGGCGATGGAGCCTGTCATTACTTTTAAACCCAGTAGTCCAGGCGCGCAAGATTATGAATCATTAACAGAGGAGCTGTCAAAAATATGGCATCTATAAGAGATAAATTAGCCCAGAAAAAAAGTAAGCTATCCCAACCCAAACAAACAACTGAAGATCACCCTGCAAATATCGCTCATGTTCAAGATGGTGCTTTTTTTTACGTAGAGACAGAATTAATTGTACCCAATCCCAATCAACCGCGTAAGTACTTTGATGAAATCGCTTTGCAAGAGCTATCAGATTCAATCAAGCAAACAGGCGTTATTCAACCGATCATTATTCGAAAAGAAAATGAAAAAGTTATTCTGGTTGCAGGTGAAAGACGTCTAAGGGCATCGAAAATGGCAGGGCTTGCAAAAATCCCTTGCATATTAACCAAAGGTAACCCCATTGAAATAGCTTTAATCGAAAATCTTCAAAGGGAAAACCTGAATCCAATTGAAGAATCTGATGCCCTCAGCCAGATGATAGAACAATATAATTATACACAACAGGATCTGGCACATGTTATTGGTAAAGGCCGAAGTACAATTACTGAGACACTGAGTTTGAAACGGCTCCCATCGAAAATCAAGGATGAATGTCGGCGCGCCGACAGCATTTCTCGTCGCGTTCTCGTTGAAGTTGCAAAACAAGAAAACGAAACAGATATGCTAAATCTATTTACGCATATCAAAAAAAACAATTTATCGAGTGATGATGTTCGAAAAATTACCCGGAAGAAAAAATCATCACAGCCAAAAGCCGACATATTAGAAACACTTTCTAAGTTATCTGTAAGGTTTATCAAGCAAATCAATCAAGGGATTGATGCCGTTCAAAATGAAGATCAACGTAATTTGTTAATTGAAACACTAAAAAATGTTAAAGCTGTTGTGGATCTTTCCTTAAAAAAACTACAATAGCAATAAAATCGACATCGCCATTTCAATCAGAAGATAGTTTTTTTATCATCTGGCAGGATCATAAGCTGGCGAATTTTTATTTACAATCGGATGTGGATATGAGGAGGACTTATGAAAGACTGGAGTTTACAGGCTAAAATAACAACTGTAACGAGCATTATTCTGACGTTAATGCTATTGATTATCAGCGCTGTTGTGTTCTCAGTAGAAAACAAAATGGCAGAGGCGTTTACAACAGCTTATAAAAATCACTTTGAGCTTGTTGTAGAAACACAAAAAGAAATAAATGAGAAGCACCAGTTGTCAGATTTCCAATGGAAAGCAGATGTCTTTTCACAATTACTGGAATATCTACAATTTGATTCCATGAATCGTTTGGATACTGTTCCACAATGGATGCATACCTGGCTCAATCAACAGGGTCAAAGTGCTTTATCTATTACAAACTCGGACAATCAATCTGTCTTTTCTATTTGGAAAGAGAAAGATGCTGTTTATACTGGAAAGGAAATTCCGGAAAATATTAGAAACAATTACGACAAAATTGTTTCTGCAAAGATAAATGGCACTTCAGGACAAAAGTTATATGCATTCTTTTCCATTGATTCAGAATCGAATAAGGGTGGCTATGTAAATGATTTGCGGAATCAAATTCAAGGCATTTCAGAAGCAAACAGAAATAAATTTGAAAAGATGATAAAGCTACAAATGGTGGGTTTTGTTCTCATTTTAATTATCTTTATTATATTTCAAATTTGGCAATTCCGCAAATTGGTACTTAGACCTTTAACCTTTATTAATCGAGTGGCTACGCGGTTGGCATCATTTGATTTAACAGTATCTCATCATCCCAAATCCAGGGATGAAATCGGTCAAATATTTCAGGCTTACAATGGTGTTATCAAAGCATTTCGAGAAATATTAAGTTTGGCTCAGGATAATGGCAGAAAATTATCAAAAGAGTCTGAACAGATCATTCAAATTTTCAGCCGATTGAATACCCATGTTGAAGATATGGAATCTCGTTCCAATACAGTAGTTAGTTCTGCCTATGAAATGTCATCAACAATGTCATCAATCGCTGATTCACTGAATGGCATGAAAGGAAATGTTGAGAAGATATCAAAATCTACTGATGCAATGACCAATAATATTCATGCTGTTGCCGTGTCCATTGATCAGTTATCTACCGCAATGAGTGGTATAGAAAATAATGCGCGGAATGGTCGAAAAGTCGCGGAAAAAGCGGTTCAAAAAGCCAAAAAGACTGTTCAAACAATATCATCATTGAATAATGCAGCAACGCAAATTGAAGAGATTACCTATATCATTATGTCAATTGCTGATAAAACGAATTTGATTGGGCTTAATGCGGCAATTGAGGCTGCTTCTGCAGGGGATTCAGGTCGCGGCTTTACTGTTGTTGCTAAAAGTATTCAGAAGTTTGCTGAACAAAGTACAAAAGCGGCGATAAATATTTCTGAAAAAATTACATCTGTTCTGGAATTAATTGATGATTCAATTAAAATGATTAATGATATTGTGACAACCATTAATCATATGGCAGACTCTTCAAAAACGATATCAGCATCTGTAGAAGAGCAAACTCTTGTATCTGAACAAATATCTGTCAGCGCAAATCTGGCAAATAAAAATTCAAGCGAAATCGCAAGGCAGATGGAAAACTTATTGGAACATGTGCAAACAATTACTGAAAATGTTGATTATTCTGCAAAAGGAGCTCAGGTTGTCAGCATGAATATTCAAGGCGTAGGAAAATCTATTATTGATACGAAAGATGAAATCACTGATGTTCATTTGTCATCAGTCCATCTGGACCAGTTGGCTTCAGATCTGTTTCAATTGGTGGACAGGTTTGATATTTAGCTTAAAGAATTCTCCTGATTATATCGGATTTAGGGGAGGCACTTTTTTAAGCCCTGAAAGGGCGGCAACATACGGGCGTATGTACAGTTTAGGAGGAAGTGAATTTCATACAAGGAATGCTTAATTTCGGCAACCCCAAGAACAGCGTAGGGCTAAAGCCCATAGCCGTCAGGCTAAGGCAAACTCGCTCCGGTGCTCGTTCCCAGGCTCTGCCTGGGAACGTGTTCTTGGCGGCTCTGCCGCCTGTTCAGTTCGTAGGTGGCAGAGCCACCTCGGAAAACGTTCCCAGGCAGAGCCTGGGAACGAGTACCGGAGCGAGTTTGCGCTTAACCTGACGGCAATGGGTTAAAGCCGGCTTTAGGCCTACAACAGCAAGCCAGAAATAGTGCCCCGGTTTTAGTTATAAAAATCCATCAATGCAAAATTTCGGCAAAGCCGCGACCGCCTGGGGTTGAAACCCCAGGCGGCCCTTTCAGGGCTTAAAAAAGGCCTCCCCTAAATCCGATATAATCAGGAATTCCCTGAAAATATTTTTTCAAAGGCGTAACAATGGTGCCTTATGTTCGCCCTCCTGACTAAAATTTGCCAGAAGGGCACTATGTTATCATCTTAATTAAGTTAATACGTTAAAGACATTTCCTATTACCCATGAGAACCATAGCAATATAAACACCGATGTAAACAGGGATGACAAATATAATCTCCGATATCTCTGGAAACACGACATTCACATCCACTTTTGACCCTTTGGCCAGAATCTTTTCTTAAAGATAACTTTCCTCCATAATGTTTCATTAAGAATTCACTGGGAATACATGCATTTGCTTGAATATTACTATCTTCAGGCAGTAATTGTAAAAGCGCCTTTTCACAGCAGACAAATAATTGAATGCCATATGATTGAAGCATTTGTTCCATCTGTAATAAAATATGAATTTTTTCAGATGGTTTGTAGTCAATAAAACGAAAAGCTGGTAAATCTTTTAAACGTTGATTAATTTTGTTGTAAGAATTCATAAAACTTGTGACACATCGCTTAATTCCAACACTTGAAATAGCTTGAGCAATGATATCAAGCTCATGAAGGTTATCAAATAGCCGCAGGTCGCCATTACTATCGTAGGTTTGATAGCGGCAGATTGGATCAAATCGCCAGTTAATGACCTTTGGATCAACAATTTTTGCAAGAGCAACGATTTGTTCTAGGCGGTTTTCAAGTAATGGTACGCCAGGTTCTATGATTTCTGATGACGTGTTTATTGTAAAATGAAAATACAGATGAAATCCCATTGATTGAATACGTTGGGCATATGCTTTTTGAATGAATTGTCCATAATTCTTTGACCAGAAGACAATCGAATGAATTTTATCAGAATCTGCTGGAACGATTAATTTTTTGCGATGATAGGGATGATGGATGCTAAAATATCCTTTCTCCAAACCAGACATAAACCAATCCATATAAAAAGCGGGGATATCTGTCCGCCGAGATGCAGAAATGACAATCTGATTTTTTTTTTGGGGATACTTCATCTAATTGACCATAATCCTTTCTTCCTGGATTTCGTCACCTGTGTTTATATCTATAATGAAGGTAATTCAAGCCCCTTTGATCAATTCATCAGAATCCCTCCCGACGTTTTTTGCCATTTCTTTCATGTCGAAAAATGGACAGCTCCCTATAGATTTCTTTTCGCGCTCGATTGATCCCCCCCAGGGGTCTATGCTCGGCTAGGCTGTGCCATGGCGTAAAGGAAAAGTTTTCGCAACAATCCATTTGCTCGCGCGTATCAAAAATCTGAGGGTTGATTTTTAGCGTAGCAATTTTTATAAAAGGAGATAATGATTCGTCCCATTCGATTCTGGAATCTTCCACTGGCATTTTTTCAGGGTCTGTTTGGAACTGAAGCATAAATTCAAAAGAGACTTCCTCTTTTCTCAAAGTGTCCTGCATCACCTCACGCAAATAATCCTCGGATTGATTTTCAGGAACATCTGCTGATACGCCATCACTCGGAAAGACTGCATACTTGACCGCACGCCCGGGGCCGAACAGATATGGCGTTGTACTCCAATACTTAATCTTTAAAGGACTGGAATGGCGGTCAAGCATTTTTATGGCAATACCAAGTTCTTTTAAATGTGGTGAGAATGGGTTGAAAAAGAACCAGAAAAGGCTGCCATTTGTAGCAGCTTCCGCTAATGTAAAAAACCCTTTGACATCGCCCGCCGGAAGCACCGGATGACTGATAAAAAGAAAATCCTGAGTCGTTGCATGCTCTTCAAGTATTTTTTTCCCACCGACATCCATTATTTTTATCGCCATACCTCGGGCGTCTTTTACCCAATCCGATTGTACGCTGGATGAACCATTGGAAAAACGCACCAAGGCCGGATAGGTTCGAGGCTCTTCAAACACGCCTACACGCAAATTTTCTGGAAGATCTGGTTCGACAATAAAAAGCGCCTTGACGCATCCATGGTGTTTTGCGTGAGCGCCTCTCAAGGTTTTTCCAGACGAATAATCCTTCGTCATTTTGTCCTTGAGCAGCATGATAAGGTTCTCGATATACTTGTTTTCATCCGGTGGAATATATTCAGTAGCCGATTCTAAAACCGGCCTGTCTGCAGCACAGGCAAATAGTATAAAAAAAGAAAGTATGAAAAAACCTCTGTGAATTAACTTTGAATTTAAAAATTGCTTACATGAATTCATAAAAATTTCCTCCATTTGAAAGCATTATTATCATGGCTAATATAATTTTTCAATTTTTTAAAAATACTAATCGTGATGAAACCTTAAAACAAATCATAATTATTAATGATGAGACATATAATAAATACAAAATAATAAGGAATGCTCGAAAAATAAGATCCCCATTTAAATTGTTTGTATTGAGGTTTATGTACTGTAGAGACGTAGCATGTTTATGTACTGTAGAGACGTAGCATGCTACGTCTCTACACGACCTTATTCCTTTGTACGATCAAAATAAATTGAGCATCTTATTTTCTGAGTATTCCTAAATAAATTATTTAAATGGGATTGGATGTATTTAAACAGTATAATAAATTATTTAAAATTTTTTAGTGCCTATAAAAAATTTTGCATCCTTCATATTTGTTGAAAGTAGTTAACATTTTTCCAAAATTGTGATTGTGTTTCCCTTTGTAGACACGCACTGCAGTACGTCTCCGAGCGAAGAAAGGTCTATCATGTCTTTAAAATAAAAAACCAAAAAAAAAATTTGCCCTTTCACTCCTTAAAAGATCTGTTATAATCGAACGAAATGTGCATCTAACAAGACACTATAAGTTCCGATAGTTATTCCGGGGAAAGTCAACCACAAAATAAGCGGGTACTGTATGCCGCTTATTAATTTTGTGGTTGGTCATCTTTCCCCCCAAATTCGAATTTGGGGGGAA
>Ga0272440_1002426_pt1 | contig 14535 bp, 8 predicted proteins | sample SSMMMBAug17_FD_192440 | JGI IMG/M metagenome (GOLD analysis project Ga0272440, IMG submission 192440) | Marine sediment archaeal communities from Little Sippewissett salt marsh, Falmouth, MA, United States - SSM-MMB-Aug17 | ecosystem: Environmental > Aquatic > Marine > Wetlands > Sediment ...
GTCCCGAAGGGACGGCATGAAATAGCCTGGGGTTTCAACCCCAGGCGGTCGTGGCTTTGCCGAGATTTTGCATGCTTGAATCAATAGAGGGCAAAACCGGGTCATTATTTCTGCCTTGCTGTACTAGGCCCCATAAAAAAGTTCCTGAAAAATAAGTCCACACTCTTTTCTTAGCCCCGATAGGGGCGAAATCTTTGTAGACTGGGGCGTTAGCCCCAGGTCATTGACCAAGTCTGCATCTTAGCCCCGATAGGGGCGACATAAATATTGTTGATTGTTTATAAATATGTCGCCCCTATCGGGGCTTATTAAGAAAAAGACTGGTCAATGACCTGGGGCTAACGCCCCTGTCTACAAAGATTTCGCCCCTATCGGGGCTAAGGAATGCTCGAAAAATAAGTTCCCCAATTCCGGGGACATGAACTTATTAATTTGATAAGTTAGCTTAGGAATGCTCGGAAAATAAGTTCCCCATTTTAATTCCGGGGACACGATCCTTATTTATTGATCAATTGGCTTATGCGCCATTTTATCATTAAATAAGGTCATGTCCCCGAAATTAAAATGGGGAACTGATATTTAATTTTGAAATATTTTTTCCACAAACCGATTTAACTCTTGAACCCGCATGTCCAGCTGTCTGCTAAATCGTTTGGTTTTTTGGGTTCTCTCATTTAGGGATTGAATAAATTCAGTAATTTCCTGAGCACCTTGGGTGGACTTGAGGGTATATTTTGACATGCTTTCAACGCTGTCAGTGGACTCAGATATTGTTTTGGCAATGTGGTTGGTACCTGCATCACTATTGTGAACGCTCTTGTTGATTTTTTCAGCAGAGCTATTTTGTTGGTCTACTGCATCGGCGATAAACCCAATTGTGACACTCACCATGTCAATGGTATCCGATATGTTGTTGATGACTTCAATCGCATTTTCAGTTTTGGATTGAACGCCTTCAATCCGGCTGGCGATATCTTCAGCAGATTTTGCGCTTTGACTGGCAAATTGTTTAATTTTATTGGCAACAACAGCAAATCCTTTTCCTGCCTCTCCGGCAGTTGAGGCCTCTATCGATGCATTCAATGCCAACAAATTGGTTTGCACAGCAATACGCTTGATGACGCCAGTAACCTTACCAATTTCTCGCGCTGCCTCACCCAAAGAATTGATTGTTGTATTGGCCTTTGCAGCCATCTCCATGATTTCTTCAGAAATATTCATTCCTTCTTCAGTGCTACGTGCTATATAATTCACAGAGGCAGTCATTTTGTCAATAAATTCATTGGTTTCAGTCATATTTCCTGCGACATCATCAGTCGTGGATGAAATGTTGATAATATTGGTGCTCACCTGCTCAGATGCTTTGGCCATTTCATTGATAAAATGGGTCAGCTGGGTTGATTTGGATAAAGTTTCATTGCTCGTATTATTGATTTCCTCAATTTCTGAAACCAGTTCCTGTGAATTTTTTTGAAAGACTTTCAGAGACATACAGAGCTCTTGCTCGCCTTTTCTGGCTTCCTGGAATATTTCCGCAATTTTGGTTATATAGGCATTGATTATATGAACTGTTTGAGTTATTTCATCATTATTTTTTGTGGGCATTTGACAATCAATGGCTTGTTTGCCATCAATACTTTTTTTTAAGAAATTTTGAATGTCGAATAAACGAAACAGAAACCCTTTTTTTATACTTTTTTTCATCATTGAGTAAGAGGCAAAAATAAACAAAATTGCTGTCAATAAACTCATCGACTTAAAGAGGGTGGATTGTACTTGAAGGTTACGCATCGTGTTATTAACGTGAGAATCCAGTTGGTTACTTAAAATGTCAAAGCAATCCTGAATCACTTTTCGATTGGTCTCATAATTCAAGGAAAACAAATCTTTTTCCCCTGAATCCGGATGAAGCATGTCGGACTGGGTGATGGATTGCTTAAATTTATGATGTGCATTGGCGGTAAATAATTCGTAGTGCTTGACAGTCTTTTGAAGGGTTTCCTGTAATTCAGGATCAATGTTTATTTTTTGTAATTGAAGTAAAGCCTTTTCTACTTTAATAGCCATTTTTCGCGCTTCGTCCAGTATGTTTAGATCTTGTTGGCTCATTGTTTTATGATAAAATAAGAGTTGTTGAAAATACGCTTGTTCAGCATTCTGACAGTATTTTTTCATTGGCAGTATGTAATCATTGATGTGTTTGAACTTTGTTTCATCAGAAAATGCATGCGAAAAAGTAATAATCAACAATGCAATATAGCCCAACAATAGACAAGTAAAAGACAGCCAGATTTTCTGGGTTGCTGTTAACGATTTTAACATGTTTCCACCTTATGAAATCTAATGCGCATAAACCGGACGTGCGCATTGCAAAAAAATCATCTAAGATTCAGACATATCATCAGATAGTTGTTTCGCCAGATCAGCCAGCTCATTGGCTGATTGATGAATACTAAATATTCCCTCATTACTATCTTTAATCCCATCGCTGACACCACGAATACTGTGAGCGACCTCATTGGCCCCTTTGGCCATTTCGCCAATATTGCGGGCAACATCGTTGGCACCTGTTGTCAATTCCGCCATCGCTGATGCAATTTGATCTGCGCGAGAGTTTGCCTCTGAGGCGTTTGCCGCAATTTCATTGACTGCAACGGTTTGACCTTCAACTGCAATCATGATGGTTTCTGAGGATGCATTTATTTCTTCAATAATACTGGATACATCAGCAATCACATTAACCGCTTCTTTGGTGTTGACTTGAACATCAGAAATTCGTGTAGCAATATCTTCAGCCGCTTCTGCACTCTGGTCAGCAAATTTTTGAATCGCATTGGCAACAACCGCAAAACCTTTTCCAGCTTCACCCGCAGCTGCGGCCTCAATTGCTGCATTCAAGGCAAGTAAGTTGGTTTTATCGGCAATTCGCTTGATGACCTCAGTCACTTTTCCGATCTCATTGGCAGCCTGACCAAGGGAAGTCATTGTTTCCCCCGCTTTTTTGGCCATCTTTGTAGCTTCATCGGCAACTTTGGATCCCTGACGCGCATTTTCACCCACCCCTGTCATGGAGGCAGACATTTCTTCTATTGCACTGGCAACAGAGTTGATATTCTCATTCATGTGACGCGCTGTGTTGGAAATGCCTGTAACATTCGTACTCATTTCTTCCACAGAGGAAGCAATCATGTTAATATTAATATTCATTTCCTCAGAGGATCCAGCAACCTTTTCAACCTGATCATTCATGACTGCTGCATTATTGGACAATTGATCCGCAATGCTGACAATGTTGTTGGATTTCATTTCCAGTGTATCTGATGTTTGTTTTTGTGAAATGGCATTTTCTTCTTTTTCCTTGATAGATTCTTGTTGATATTGTAAGGCAGTTTCTGTTTCCAAAGCAGATTTTCTTCTGATGTGATGGATTCTATCGGCGAGTCCCAGTGAAAACAATATGACCATTATTGCCGAGCCAATTTGTGGGGAATACTCCGTTGAAAATGTAATTGGAATCAACCCGGTTGTCTTTGCAGTATAAGCCAGTGAACCAAGAAAAAAGATCATCCAGGCCGCGAGGAAATATCTTGCCGAAAGGTTGCCCTTAAAATAGGAAAAGAAACCCATTATCAGCAGTATGATGGCAAAAAAAGCTGAATATATCACAGAAAGTCGTATCATCAGGACAGTGTTTCCACAAAGCGCAAACAGAGAGATGGCCAGCCCTGAATAAGCCACAATTGCTATAGCGCTTGAAATTGTATTGATAGGCGTTTCATCAAACAGGAATAGATTTGAAAATCGCGTCCCCCAAAATCCCAACAGTCCAATAAAAAAAGGAATCGACCGATTTGTCCACCATGATGCATGAGGCCATAAGTACTCATAACCATGTCCGTTGAGCGCCATTTGGAAAAGGATATAACAGATAATATAGAGCACAAAATATATAAAACACTGATCGCGAACAGCCATAAACAAAAATATATTGTACAAAACCATGACAATCAATGATCCATAAAATAATCCCATTAAGAATCGCTCATCATTCACTTTTTCAGCCAGTGCTACAGGTGACCAAAGTATTAATGGTAATTGAAGAGAACCGTTCGTTTTTACATTGAAAACAATTGTTTTTTCTTCACCTGGTTTGATCTTTAACTTGAAAACACAGTTGGAATAATCCATCTCGCGATGAGAAAATGGAAAGCTATCACCTGCTTGTGTAATTCGGTATTGCCCTGTTTTGTCTGGAACATAGAACGCAATATGGTCGATATGGGGATATGCCAGTTCGATTAACCATTCTTTGTCTATATTACATTTTGAAATGACATCCAGCTTTAACCAATAGCTGGATTCGGTAAAGCCCAGGTTAATTATATCTTGTTGTGTCCCTTTAAACTTGGCGTTGAAGTCATCCGATAGGATATCTTTAATTGTCCATTCTCGGTGTTTATCTTCAATATAGAGTAAATACTTTCCAAGCTCAAGGTAGTCGTGATTCTCTTTTAATTCCAATAAACGTTTGAAATACATGGGTTTATCGGCAGCCATACTGAATGTAGGGATGCCAAGAATAAGTGCCATCAGCCATAGTAAAATTTGTTTGATGATTTTGTCCATATAGTTCCACCTGATTGAGAAAAAAGGTTATTAGAATTTTAACTGATTAATACTATTCATCAGTTCAGTGGCCATCTCTGCCAATTCCTCAGAAGCATTGTTTGTTGCATCTGCCTTACTGGCTGTCTGTTTGATTTTAACCGATATATTATTTACCAGGCTAAGTACATCACTGGCACTATTGGCAACAGCCTGACCTGTCTGAACATTCTGGTTGGTATGATCAGAAATTCGAGTTGCGGTCTGTGTCTGTTCATGGACTGCAGATGCATTACTTTCATTAATTGCAGCAATTTCATCGATAATTGTGCTGATTTGTTCCATTGCCTGAACAGCATCCTGTGTACTGATTTGAATGTTTTCAATTTCTTGTGCAATTTCGTCAGTGGCATCGGCAGATTGCTTGGCCAATTTTTGCACCTCGTCTGCAACGACTGCAAAGCCTTTTCCGGCAATACCTGCACCTTCTGCCTCAATTGCGGCATTTAATGCTAACAAATCTGTACGATCAGCAATATCATTGATTACAGTAATAACTTTTCCGATTTGTTCTGATGCATTGACCAGCGCTTGCATTTTGGTATTGACTTCATCGGTTTTCGCATTGGCATCTCTGGAAATCTGATTGGCTTTTTCTGTATTTTTGGCAACTTCCTTTAATGATGTGGTTAAATTTAAAACAGAATCCGCCTGGCTGGAGACATTGGTTGACATTTCCTCACCCATTGTCGCCATACTATCAATACTTGTGGCGCTTTGTTCGGACATGTTTACAATATCTTCAGTAGAGTCCTTAATTTCTGAATTCATTTGTGCCAATTCATCCAGTGTTGTATTGAGTTGGCTGGTAATGCGTTTGACCTCTTCGACAATTGTGCCCATCATGCCCAAATTGGTCAAACATAGGATAGACCCCTTGTTGTTTTCATCAATTGTAAATGGTACAACTGTTAAATCAACTGGAACAGACTGATTACTGGTTTGAATGCGGGTTTCAACAGATATAACACTTGCCGATTGATTGGCCTGTTTGCATGGACAATCTTTATCTGCACATCGATCGGATTGAACAATTTCATGACAGGGCTTGCCAATAACATCCGTTTTATTAGAACCGAATAGTTCATGTCCGGATGTATTGATAAATCGGATTGTCAGGTTGTCATCAAGTTCGATAATTGGCACAGGGATGAGTGATAGTTTCAGATATAACTGATTTTTTATGGTTAATAAATTGTTGATAGCGGTGATGAGCGGTTGTAATAAATCTATCTTGGTGGAAAAACTCAACAGGGCATCTTCTGCTTTAAGTGCATCCTCTATGTCATTACACAGTCTGTCCATCGTACGTTTCATAGCGTAGTAGGCCAAAATAAACACGAATATAATAATACCGATACAGATGGACGCGAAAATTATCATAAATATCTTGATTTCAGAAAATTGTTGGTCCGTTTTCTGCTTAACTTGATTGATTTTTTGGGTCATCTCTTGCTGGGCTTGTGGTTCATTTTTGGATATTAGCGGTGCAATCATTTTGTCAATATCCTGAAAATGTTTATCAACAGAATAAGTCAGTGAGTTAAAATAATATAGACCAATAAATCCACTGCCAAAAACAAAAGCCAGACAGATGATGCCAATAATTAGCATCTGCCAGGAAATATTGCGTTTCAACAGAGTCATTTTATTCTCCTTTTCCTTTCATTTATTTGGGTTACACTCAAATTAATTTTTGAGTTTTCATATCTGTTTTTCTTCTGACGTGCTTTTATTTTCAGTGATATTTGTTGATGGTTTCACTTTAAAAGGGTCTATCATAAATTTCAAATTGCCTGACAGATGGTTTAATACAATGGCTGTTTCATTAATTTGATGACTGATCTGTCGATTGAATGATATGCTTTCACTCACTCCCTGAATTCGTGTGGAAACATCGTTTGCTCCCAGTGCCACTTGGGCTGTGTTATCTGCTGCATCATTTGCTGTTCGGCTTAACTCATCAATCGAAATATTGATATTGCGCGCACGTTCATCTGCCTCAAGTGCGTTGTTGGCAATTTCCTGAACCGCTTTTGTCTGCTCAATAACCGCAAAGGAAATCGATTCTGAGGATTCATTCATCTGTCTGATAATCGTAGAAACATCGTTAAAAGCAGCTTCAATTTCAGATGTTCCTTTTTGTACACCAACAATTCTGTCAGTAATGTCTTTTGCCGCCCGACTACTTTGTTCTGCAAATTCTTGAATGGCAGCAGCTACCACTGAAAACCCTCGTCCGGCGGATCCAGCAGATGCTGCCTCAATTGTTGCATTAAGCGATAGAATATTGGTTTTATGCGCAATTCTTTGTATAAATTCTGATACCCCACCAATTTCATCGGCTGCATGACGTAACGAATTGACCGTTTTGCCTGCTTTTTGTGCCAATAAAACAGCTTGCTCTGCAATTTTTGTTCCATTTTGTGCCCGTTCGCCCACGTGAGTCAAGGATGATGACAGCTCTTCAATGGAATTGGCAACACTGTTAATATTATTAAATAAATAATCTGATGTTGAAGATACGGTTTCAATATTATCACTGATTTGTTCAACACTATTGGCAATGGAGTGAATATTCGCACTAATTTGCACCGAAGCTTCTGCAACATTGTTTGATTTTGATTCGGCTTCCTCTGAGTGAGTCGTCAGTTCTTCAGCAATATCTGTAATGCTATCTGCTGAATTGGAAAGCAAGTAGGCATTTTCTTTGACATCGGCGATAATCTGCCGAAAACCATCCAAGAGCTGCGCCAAAGCCTCTACCAAAAGTTCCAATTCATGCGAATAAGACTTTGAACGAATATCAACAGATAAATCCTGATCTTTTAGTTGTCTGGAAATAATCATTAATTCTTGAATTGGATTTAAGACAGTCCTTCGTAATGAAAGAATTAATGATAATCCCAGTAAAAAAACAATTAAACATGATCCCAGTGATTGGGTCAGAAATAAGTTACGTAACTTGCTATAAATGCTTATTTGCGTTTGTCGAATATCGACAATTTCAACATTTTTTAGAAAAAAAAGCTTTTCTTCAAGTGGCTTGGTTGTGTAAAAGACTTGTATTATTTCAATTGCAGGAATATTTGTGTGCTTTTTGATAAAAGGAAACTGACTCAGGTTGATTTCATCAGGAGTCTGTGCTCCAATTTTAATTTCACCTTTGCTTTTCCATGATGAAATAAATGGGCGCCCATCTTTATCGCAAAATTCAACCGCAATTATCATCGGGTGCATTAGCAGGTTTTGTACCTGAAATTGAAATGTTTGTTCGTAGATGACATCAACAGAGTTCATCAATTTACTGACATGGTTAATCAATTTGTCAAGCTGATCTCTCATTTCTTCTTTTTCGGTATAAAATCGTGACATGAAACGATTTTCTTTGACATCAATCTGAGATTCTGCCACATGACTTAGCAATTTTACCTGATATTGCGCAATCAGAAAGCAACCCATCACCATCAAAAGCAAGGCGATTCCGCAAGAAAGAAGAATAATTTTTGTTGCAATACTTGTTCGCTTCATAGATGTAACATCCTATCGTTTTAACTCTACGGCGCTCAAGAATTTAGTAGCATCCAGAATAATCAATAGTTTATTGGTCAATTTACAAACGCCTTTTTCAAGTTCGGTTTTTCGAAATTCCCTGGCAATACCAGAGACATTTTCATCAGCTATACGATACTCAATCATGCTGTCTTCAACCTCAATCATGTGACCGATCTGATCAACCATTACACCAAAGGACTCTCCCACATTGGGATGAAACAATAAAACCCTGCTGGATTCATCAATGGGTTTACTGGGAAAATTTAACAGCAAACGCAGATCCAATACGAGATGAACATGGCCACGAATATTGACAAAACCGAGCATTTCAGGTGGCGCATGATGAATTTTGGTTAAGGTGACTTCATCAATGATTTCTTTAACATCCAGAATATCCACACCAAAAGAGTGATCAGCCAGCTGGAATGAGCAAAACTGACGTTTTGTTTCCGGAAGTTTCTTTTTTTCTGATACAATGCTTTTCATTTTTATAACCACCTGTTTTTTTTATTTACTCAAAAGCTTAGAAGCCACCTCAACAATGCGATCTCGGTCTACTTTGACTTCATATGCGTCAAAACCGGCTTTAAGGCCAATTTCTCGGTCTTTTTCAGAATCCAGACTGGTCAGGGCAATTGCTGGAATATATGGAAATTTTTCATCAGCACGTACTGCGCGTAAAAATTCCAGGCCGTCCATAATTGGCATTTCAATGTCTGAAATAATCATATCAATTTTATTGGATCTCATTTTGTCCAGAGCTTCAGCACCATTGTCAGCAGTAATTACATCATATCCGGCTGATGACAAATGTCCTTTGACCAATCGTTGAAAAAAGAGGGTATCTTCTGCCAGTAAGATTGTTTTGGTTTCACATTGATCATTGAGGTCTTCGGCTGATTCGCCAAAAATCATTTTTTCAGCCGACTCAACCAGACGATAAATATCGATAAAAATTGTGATATAATCATTAACAATAGCCGTACCAAGGAGGCCATCCTCCATATAGCTTTCCTTGTTGAGTACCAATGGCAAATTGATAACATCCACTAGGCTGGAAGCGAGAATGCCAATTGGACGCTGGGATTGCTTGGGAAGCAGTAAATACATTTTGTCAACGGTTTCACATGGGGAAACATTCAGCAGCTTTTCCAGTCGAATCAGGAGGGTAGGAATATTGTCAACAGAAATATACTCATTGCCGCCAATGGTCTGGATGCGTGAGGGATCAATCAATTCGACACGCCGCATTAACAGCAGCGGAACTGCAAATTGTTCTTCCCTACCACTCTTGAAAAGTAAAATGCGATGACTGTCTGTTTTACTGGATCGGGTTTCCTGATTTTTTTGCTCGACTTCAGTTGTAAATCGAACACCCGCATGCATGGCGATTCCATTGACATCCAGTATGAGTGCAACGGTTCCATCACCCATGATTGTTGTTCCAGAATAAATAATAAGGGGGTTGACCGCAGAATGAAGGGGGTTTACAACAATTTCTTCAGTACCAATGACCTCATCAACAATCAAACCAAAACGCTGATTGCCAATTTTCAGCACAGCGAATATAAGAATTTGTTGAATGTCGTCATTCTTATTAAGACTTTCTTTGGCAATAATTCTGTATTGTTCTGCAATGACCGACCGGTCATCCTCTGTAAAGGGGTTGGTTCGTTCCAAGGCTTCCTGTAATCGAACCAGGGGAAGCAACTGTTTTCTCAATCGAAAAACTTCTTGATCACCATTGCATTCAATTAAAGAATATATTTCGTCATCATAAAGCGAAACCAGTTCCTCAACATTGACTTCTGGAATGGCATATTTTTCATTATTCACCTGAACAATCAAACAGGGGATAATTGCCAAAGTTAAAGGAAGTCGTAAATGAAGGTTTAAGCCTTGACCCACGCGTGAATCCAACTCAATGGATCCGCCCAGTTTTTCAACAGCCGTCTTCACAACATCCATTCCAACACCACGTCCGGAAATTTCAGTGGCTTTTTTTGCAGTTGAAAATCCAGGCATCATCACCAATGACAGGATCTCTTTTTCACTCATTCGATCCAGTTCGTCTTTTCGCTTCAAACCTTTTTGAATGACAGAATCACGAATTTTTTCTGGATCAATTCCTCGGCCATCGTCCTCAATGACAATATTGATCTGTCCAGCTTCATGATACGCCTTAACATTAATATACCCAGTTTCTGGTTTTCCCATTTTAGCACGGTATTCGGGCATTTCAATGCCATGATCGCAGCAATTCCGAATGATATGTGTGAGCGGATCAGGCAGTGATTCTAAAATTGTTTTATCCAGCTCAACTTCATGACCATTGATAATAATGATAATTGATTTGTTACATTTTTTAGCAATATCACGAACGATTCTGGGTAGTCGACTAAATAAAGTGCCAATTGGCTGCATGCGCGTCCGCATGATCGCTTCCTGAAGTTCCGAGGTGACCATATCTAAGCGCTGAGAGTTATCAGCCATTCGCGTATCGGTTTTATCAACAAGTAACAGGTGTTGATTCCTCACCAAAACCAACTCACCTGCAAGGTTCATAATTTTATCCAGAATATCCACACTGATCCGAATGGTATCAGATTGTTCTCGATGAGCACCGGATTGCCCAGGTAGCTTGCTTTGATTGCTTTTATCAATGGCAGGATCTGTTTCTTTATTTTGTTGCTTGGGCGGATGATCCTTTTTAAGTTTTTTTGATGGTTTAACAGAAGCCTTTTGTGTTCGTTCAGGTTGAGAGGCTTTTTGGATTTGTTTTGTTTCATGTGTTGGTTTTGTTTCATTGACAGTTTGTGTTTTCGTATCATTGACAGTTTCAGTTTTCGTTTCAACTGGAGATTGTATAGTTTGGGATGGCGTTTTTTGGGACTGGACCTTTTCTGTTCGGTCTTGTGAATTTTCTTGAGATTTATCTGCGACATGTTCTTGCGTCTTGCTAGTTTGCAAATTCGTAACTGGAAAAACTTGATCGCTTTTAATTTGTAGTACAACTGAAATATCTTTTTCAGACAAGTCCGTGGCATACAGTACCTGACAAAACAAGGGAATATCGGAAAAGTCGGCGGCAAGACTTTCAACTGATGAATCCCATTTTACCGAAATAATTTTGCCCATGCCATCAAGGTCTTTAATCAAAGCATCCAGGTTGATTTCTTGTTGAATGTTAAGGTAGGTTAAGTCATAATCTAAAATGAACAAGTTGGTGTAATCGACAGATTCGAGTAACTCCATTTCAATATGGAAACCCGCCTGAATCAGTTTCTCAATGGTCATCTCCGAAGTAATATCCAATTGTTGATTGGTTTTCGTTTCTTGAGTTTTGGGTTTCTCACTATCCGATGCTTTGGAAGGCCTGGGTTTTTTGTTTTTTTCTGGGGGTGGGGCGGTGTTATTCTCAGCAGCATGGACCAGTTCTTGCAGACGTTCATAGACAGTTTGAATGTCAATATTCTCACTATCTTCCGGCTGATCAACCATGGTTAGCAAAAGATCGCTTCCTGAGAGCAGCGCGTCTATATACACGGATTCTGGAGAAATTACATTTTGACGCATTTTTTGAAGTAAGGCTTCCATGATGTGCGCCAAACGTGTAATTGTATTCAAATTCAAAAATCCGGAACTGCCTTTCACCGAATGGATAGATCGAAAGACCGTGTCAATTAAACCAGGATCCGGTGTATCCTGAGCTTCGAGAGCCAAAAAGTTATCCTCGATATTTTCAAGGTGCTCCCTGGCTTCAGCTATAAACTCATTCAGCATGGTCTGATCAATTTGCATATCTTTTTCCTTAGCACCGAAAGAGATGATTCTATATTTCGGGCAAAATAGCTGTCCTAATTATGGATACCCAAAATTGCATCCATAAAAATAATAGATAGATAAATTTCTAAATTCTTACGATATTTTTTTATTTTATTTGCTTTTTTTATAACCAGTTGAATTAAAAGCTTCTTTTACAAAAAATTCTGGTCACAACAATTGTTGTTCAAACCCGCTTCACAATAAAATTTGTTGTTGCAAAGCAAAAAAGATTGCCTTACAACTAAAGTTGTAAGGTTTTATAAGTGATTTTGCTTTGAATAATCTCTTAAAATTCGCATCATTGAAGTTATCGTCGAGAATTCCTCGTTTATGGGCAGCAGCGATGGGCACACGAGCCGCACATAAATCAATCCAATCAACCAACAAAAAATAATATTGCTTGCAATATCAGATAACTCAATCTGCTCGGCAATTATTTGAATATAATCTTTGGCAAACTCAGTCATCACTTTTTCTGACTCAAGTTGTTGGCTTTGCCTAATAAAATCTACAATAAGTAACAGTAAGTTTTGGTAGAATTCTGTGTTATTTTCAATTATTTCACCCGCCTTGACCATACGTTCTTCAGGAGGAGCATCAATGTTAGTAGCTTCACGAAGAAAATCGATGTCTTTTTTGATGTAATGATCCATCAGTTCTTCAAAAATTGCTTGCTTGGTTGGAAAATAGTGATAAAAAGCACCGATAGAAACATCCATTTCAGAGGCAATTTCCCGCATACTTACTTGATTGAAGCCCTTTTTACTAAACAATTCAAAACATTTGGTGATTATTTTTTCGCGATGTTGTGCATGATTAACAATTTTTGGCATATTTTCCTCTTGTATCTGATATTCTGCCACTTAAGTTCATGTTATATGTTTTAAATATTACCTTAATTTGCCGCTACTTCGGTCTATAGGGTTGGTGTAATCATAGTTAATTTTATATACACTAATAGCCTTTGTTGATGCCGCAACATTTGTTCGATTAACAGTTCGGCCCAAATTGGAACGATGATATATCCCCAAAAGTCCCAATAAATTTTTTTCATCAAGCATCTTGTTGACAAAGGGAATCAGTTCTTTTTCACTCCGATTGATTTGTTTGGATAATTGAGCAATATCCAGATGTTCAACTATACGCGTAAACAAATTGGGATTGGTTTCCATGGCACTGTTTATAACAGCTACTAGAAATCGTGGCGAAATATTCAACAGTATATTTCCCACAAAAGTTTTATGCGTTTTAATCATATGTTCCAATGCGTTGGCTATTATTTCGGGATTGAGCGTTGCAAATAGTTGTGAAATCAAATCCGGCTTTTTTTTCAGTATGGTGTTGATAATGTTTGCAATCGTATCTGGAGGCATTCTTATAACAAATTCTGATACAACATTGGTGTGTTTTTGAACAACGATATCAATCATTTGGGCAATTTTATCTTTGTCTATACGATTAACCAAATCCACAGATATATCTGAAAGCGGTTCGATACTCTTTGAAATGGCATCAAAAAGAGAATCTCGATCAAGCATGGATAAAATTTTGTTTGTGATATCTGGGGAGACTGCAAGTATACGTTCGATCACCATATCGACAACCGACAGATCGAGATTTTGAATAAAATCGGTAATCAATTGCGGTTGTTGTTTCAATAAGTCCTGAATAGTGGTGGACAAAAGCTTGTGGTCCAGTTTTTCAATTAATAAATAAATACACCCTGGATAATTCTTGACTGTTTCATTTACAATTTCTGCTAAAGCCTTTGAATCAATTGCCTGGATGAGCTGGCTGAATTGTTGCGTGTTGTCATTTATAATTTTATTGATCGAGTTGGCAAGCTCAGCCATATTGATCTGGGAGATAACTTCGCTGATTGTGTCCGCCAATCGCCGAAATGATGCATTAAAAAAACCGGCAAGAAATTTTGGGTCAAACGGCTTTAATAGGCCGAATGGAAACCCGTCTGTCATGGTTTGAAACATTGAATCCCCCCATATAAATTGTTAAAATACAATCATCAAGATTTTTGCTGACAATTATATCTGTTGTTTTTCCCCATGAAATGTATCAAAATGCTGTTAGATCTGATGTTCAACAAAAACTTGGACATCAATAAAATGTATTATTTTTATTATTCTACTAAAAAAAACAAAAAATGCAATCACTATTTGCAACTGTTTTTGTTGTTGATGTTACGAGAAGAAAAAAACTGATGTTTATTTGATACGATTTATGTTAAAAATGACAGTACTCGAATACCAATTATAAAACTCAAAAAATATGTTCCCCATTTAAAAATGCTTAACTCAAGAATTAATAAACATCAAGCATATGCGTACAAAACTGTTCACTCTATTTTTTGAACCATGATTACACTGAAGAAGATGAATAAGATGAATAAAAACACTTTTAATTCATCTTTTTCGGCATCCTTCATTTACCAGTTAACACTTTTCTCGTTCCCAGGCTCTGCCTGGGAACGCA
>Ga0272440_1002427_pt1 | contig 14528 bp, 10 predicted proteins | sample SSMMMBAug17_FD_192440 | JGI IMG/M metagenome (GOLD analysis project Ga0272440, IMG submission 192440) | Marine sediment archaeal communities from Little Sippewissett salt marsh, Falmouth, MA, United States - SSM-MMB-Aug17 | ecosystem: Environmental > Aquatic > Marine > Wetlands > Sediment ...
GCCTGTACTGTTTCAGTCATGGGATCTGCTGACAGCAGGAGTCTGGGTTCCAATAGCTCGAGTTTAAAAGGGTTAGGGGCATTGGTTGGCTTTTTCATGAAAGTCCTCCCGAGGCTGTATGGTTTGAATTTATTGTTCTGAATTTATTTTAAATTTTTTAATTTAATATGGTTTAACTAACTAAGTCAAGGAATCAATTGTGAGAAAAATGTGTGATTTTTGGAGGATCTGTGGGGTCGGACAAATTAACTGATTAAAATTAAAAACAAAACGTTCTTTTTTACCCCCAAATAACTATAACGATCTTTTTGGGGGCAAAAAGAGCGTTATAGTTATTTAGGAGCAAATGTTTGTTTTATTCATGATATTTAGCAACCCCATATTTGAGATTGTCATCAATATCGTATTGAATTAATTTGATATATAATATTCTTCAAAAATGTGTTTATGATATTTAGGCATTTTGGACATGTGTCCAATTTTTGTACGTTTAGATCATGTAACAAAAAATTGATTGTATTAGAAGTTTGATTGTAAACAAATTTTAAAGGACTATTTTGAAACCCATGACAGCGGCTATTGATCTGAAATTCAACAAATCACAAATCAAGGATCTGAATTTTCTGAAATCGGCGACTGAGCGAAACGAGATGTACTAAATATCCACTGAAATCTAAACCTTACCTGGAGTTCAATAAACCCAAAAAGCACGTAGCCAAAAACTTGGACATCGGCTATTGTACTGAAATCAAACGAAGCAAGAATAGTTAGAAATTCTTAAATGAATATTGATGAAAAGAATGATTTTATGACAAATATTTAAATTATTTAACAGGTTAATATACAAAATTTGCTGTTATCCCGAATACAAAATACATGTCAATGAATTATTTTCATTGATAGCTGATAATAAATATTGACAAATCATTCCTGATTTATTTAAAAATATTTTTTATGAAAAAATTGAAATGACTGGAAAACAGAATCAGTTTATGTTGTTATCAAGTTTCTTGTTAACATGCTTTTTTTAATATTTATTCAAAAAAGCCTTCTGTATAAGCACTGGTTATCTTTGTAAACTTGGGGCTTAGGGGGTTGTAACAATTTTAATCATTGCTTTAATTTTTGTTATACAATATATTAAAAATGCGATGATGCATATCGCTAAAGAGAAAAATCATTGTAGGATAGATAAAAAAATGGAATGGGGGAAGAAATGCAAAGCATACAAAAAGTTGCTAAAGGATTAAAAAATCGGATGGTCATAGATTTGCCTCATGAATTAGGAGCTAATAAAATAGAAGTTGTTTTAAGATCAACTGGATATAAAAAAGATAATATAATCAGCCAGCTTGAAAAGGAAATAGACATCGGCTTATGTTCACAGATCAGTATCAGAAGTCACAAAGAAATTTTTGACAGTCTGAAAGAAAAATATGCCACTTTTTAAACTTATTTATACATGCAAAGCTGAAAAAGATCTGGATACTATATTCAGTTATATTGCTGAAAACAATCCTATGAATGCATTGAATTATATTAACAAAATACAGTCGACAATTGAAAATCTGATCATATCTCCGTATATTGGTGTAAGTTGCAGAACCAAAGGAATACAAAGAAATTGCAGAATACTGATTTTTGAAAATTACCTTATATTCTATAAAGTTAACGAAGATGAAAGCGAAATTAATATCTTGAGAATTTTGCATGGTTCAAGAGAATATCTGGGCTTATTGAAATGAATTTATGGTAATTGCGAATCAGAGAGCCAAATAACTGGTACAAGTTCAAAAAGTCATCCACGTAAGAGCAGATAGACAACCTGGCAACCACATAAACAACTAAAATAACTGAAAATCAACCAAAGCATGCTGAAACTGAAATCCTCATCACATATAAAAGGACAAAAGTCACTTAAATTAAAAACGAAACATAGCGAAGAAAAATTACAAGCATATTTTGCTTTGGCATGAATTATACCGATCGCATAAAATCCAAATTTTCATGCTTCATGACAAAAAAAACCGGTGAAGAACTTGTTATGTCTTTTCCTAAATGTAAGGATATTTTGTGAATAAGAAAATAGAACAGAGATTTTCTGAATTAGAGAAACAACTACAGGAAGTTGAGTCAACACTCAAACAATCAAATGGTTTATATGGTACCATTGATGTTATTGATAAAGAGCTTTTTACTGGATGGAAAGTCAAGGTAAAAAACCTTTTGGTTACTGCTTGTGGTGAGAAGTCACAACATTTCATCACTTTTGAAAAAGGTGAAACACGCGGAACAATGGAGTCCAATTATTCAATATTGAAGAGATTGGGTGCTATATTTCTGGCTGCTAAAGAGGATTTTGAAGGTGGATATCTATCTTCATTAAAAAAGTTGGTTCAAGCAGAAGTCTTTGATACTGAAATTGAGCAAGCTAAAGAGTTACTTAATTCTGGTTATAAGTTGGCCTCTGCGGTTATTGCAGGAGTTGTTTTAGAAACAACGCTAAGAGACCTTTGCGAAACTATTTCAATTCCTCATGGGAAATTAGATAAGATGAATGCTCAATTAGCAAAAGCAGGTGTATACAACAAGCTACAACAAAAACGCATAACGGCTATAGCCGACATTAGAAATAGTGCTGCTCATGGCAAGCCAGACGAATTTAGTGAAAACGATGTAGAAAGTATGATTAGGGATGTTGAAAGTTTTCTTTTAAAATATTTGACATAACAAACCAGTGCTCTTGTCGCCAAGAGCCGAGCTTGTTTGAGTTATTGCAGCAATAGAAGTTTTGTGCTTTTTGGAAGTACGTGTAAGACTCTTGGCGCAAGTGACCGGTAGCGTTATCGTGCGTAAATTTGACTCTGACTGACTCTTGACTCTTCCTGAAAAAGTAGTTTTGTGAGCAACATCAAGGCTTGGTAAAAAAAGCGAGCTTCATCCGATAACTAATAATATGTTACCAAAAATTCGTCTGAGACCCCACGAAATTGGTTTAATTTGGGTTGACACCCAAATATGTGAGGCACATAGCTGAGCAGCCACTCAACTGCTTTAAACAATTGATATCTAATATTTGTGTGAGATTAAACGCTGAGCAAGCACGCAACTGACTTCATATAGTCACCAAAGTGTATATGGGACGAAAACTGAGTAAGCAAGCAACTGGTTATAACAATTTTTTAATAACCAAGCAATCAAGCGGTCTGAAAGTCGCTTATCTTAGCGTTATCGTGATCTCACTCGTATGGGACTGTAGCATCTTTTGCTACTGCTTTAAAGTTTGGTATTTACAAAAAAATTTAAAAGGACAATAACGAAATCCGCAGACATTGGCTACCGGGCTGAAACTCAACAAAGTAAGGTTCAAAACCCACTGAAATAGGCTGCTGAGCGAAACGTGGTGAAGATCAGAAACTCAATGATAAGCGAAAAGAGAGACGCCAAATTTTTGAGAAATTGGAAATTGGTATGACGTTCAAAGAAGCGCAAAACGATAGATTTCAAATAAGAGAAATCTTTTATCGAGCTGAAATTCAACAAAGCTTAAGGAAAAACAATTATGAACCATGTATTTATTAGTTATTCAAGAAAAGATGAAAATTTTATGATAATAGATGGTAAGAGTTTTGCCAGATATCTTTATGAACAATTTCAAAAAAAAGATATAGACTGCTTTTATGATAAAGAAAGTTTAGGAATTGGTGATGATTGGAATACTGAATTAGAAAAAAAAATATGTCAGTCAAATTATTTTATCATGCTTATAACAAAAAAATATTTTGAATCACCTATTTGTAAAGATGAGTATAACCTAGCAAAAGTAAAGCGTGCGAAAAATTGTTGCACAATCCTTCCTATATTATGTGAAGACTGCCAAGAAATACATGAATCATTAGTTACGACCATAAATTATTTGGACTTTACAAACCATCACAATTATGAAAATGTCTTTCAAAAATTGTACAAAAAAGTTACTGGAAGTGAAAGCTCTCATTTCAAAAATAAAAAAAATCAATCAAATTTGAGCAGTACACTTCCCAGAAAATATTATCCATACCTCATTGACCGAGAAAAACAATGTGATACTTTCTTTGACAAACTAAAAATGGTATCATTACAAAACAATAAATTTTGTATTTATATATTTCATGGTAATCAGGATGAATGTTTGCCAGAATTTTTTACAAGCATCGAACTTGATCATTGGGAAAAAAATCATCCCTTTTCAGAAGAACAAACAGGTCTTATTCACAAATACATTAAATGGCCAGGTCAGAATGAAAATAAGAAAATATTTGAAAACTTGGCTACTAAATTTTGTGATATTGATAAATCATCACCTCCCGAACTTATTATAGATCAATTAAATCAATCTGAGCAACCAATTATGATTCGTACAACGATTGTGATTGACCCATCTAATCGTCATGTCGCATATATTGATAAAATTAATCATTTTGTTCATTTTTGGGAATCTTTCAAAGCAAATAATGCTCGAAACATTCGCATCTCTTGTTTATTGATTGAATATAAAGACCCTCATGCTAATAAGCAAAAAAAAATCTTTTTTTTAAAACGTAGGAAACAATCAAACAAAAAATTGATACAGGATTATCTAAAAAAGCATTATTCACATTATCTAGTAGGCGAAATGACGTCAATCGAACAACAGCACTTGGTAGATTGGGCCAATGAAGTGGCCTCAGATCGTAATTGTGGCGAATATAATGATTATAGAGAAGCTATTGATTTATTTGAAGATCAAAATAGAATTCCAATGCGTAAACTAATCAATATATTAGTTCCCATTTGCTCTCAATTTAAAATTTAGTTAGGATTCGAAAACTAAAAAATTATGGTTTTTTTCTAAATCCAAAAAAAAGGAGCTATCCATGTCTTTTCAATATATCACGCCCGGACAACAACAGCCAAAAAAGCATCAGTTGCCAGCCTACAAGTTTGATCAATACAAAAAACCGGAAAACTATATTATCAAACCTGATCAGGCCTGCGCGATCAATGTTGCTCTTTATATGAATCATCCTTTGCTGATAACTGGAGAACCAGGAACGGGGAAAACACAACTTGCTAGTAGGATTTCATGGTGCTTAGATCTTGGAGCACCATTGGTGTTTAATACTAAATCGACAAGTATAGCAACTGATCTTTTTTATACTTACAACTCTCTGGCTCGTTTTCACGCGGCTCAAACGAAAAAGAGTTATAGAGATGGTATTGATTTTATCACCTATAATGCTTTAGGCAAGGCAATACTTTTTTCAAATACTCTTGCAGAAATTGAACAAATTGAAAAAGAATACGGGACAAAGCTTGTATTAAATCATGAAGTGCGAACCACGCAAAAACAAAAAGTAGTGCTCATTGATGAAATCGATAAAGCACCCCGAGATTTTCCAAATGACCTGTTAAACGAGATAGAAAACTGTGCCTTTGAAATACAAGAGTTAAATAATGCAAGAATTTCGGCAAAAAAAGAACATTTTCCTATCATTATTATTACTAGCAATTCGGAAAAACATTTATCAGATGCATTTCTCAGGAGGTGTGTTTATTATCATATTGAATTTCCCGACCTAAAGGAAATGAAAACTATTGTTACCCAAAGGCTAAAGGAAATCAGCGAACCTGCTATAAATGATATGCTTGTTCTTTTTTATCAATTGCGAAACACAAAACAAATGAAAAAGAGGCCAGCTACAGCAGAATTTCTGGTCTGCATAAAATCAGTTTATGATTATGTCAGTGGGAATACAATCAAAGATGAAGAAAAGGAATTTGTAAAACATATTATCCTTTCTACCCTCATTAAAAAAGAAAAAGATTTACCTGTTGCCAAAGAGATTGTAGAAAAATGGCTTTCAGAAAAATAAATGATGTCTTTTTAGATGATTTATTTGAATTTATAGACAACCTTAGAGAATCGGGCTATATAATTGGCGCAGATCAATTTTTGTATGTCCAGGAAATTTTGCTAAAACTTGCGGCAGATAATCAGCTTCCAAAAGATATGAATAAGCTGCGTTTATATATTGCTCCTATCATATGCACAAGTCCTGACCAACAAAGAGATTTTTACAAGCGCTTTCAAGAGTGGCTTTACTATGGATGTCCTCCTATTAAAAAAACATCCTCGTTAGATCCAAAACTGATTAACCCAGCAGTAAAAAAGATTAGCCGTCATAGAAAATATGCGATTCTATTTTTATGTCTATGGACAATTGTGATAATTGTTTCAGGAATTATTTTCCTAAATCTGTCAGATTATTCTGAAGAAACAACAGGGATTCCCAAAAATCAACTCTTAAAACCTGAAAAAAAAACTGACTTATTACCTCATTCTGATCCAGACCTCCAAGCTGTTGATTTGAGTCAAGAACCTATTAAAAATCCAAAATCAGAGGTATTATTTGATGAGATAAAACCTCAAAATAAGCGCATTGAAAAACAAGTTAACATTGATTATAACTATATTATCATATTATCCGGGGGGATATTATTTGTGATAGGTGTTTGGTTTTTCCGATGGTGGCGTTTTAAGTATGCTGCGCTGTATTTAAAGCATCAACATACAGATTCAGATATTGATATGTCTGGATTTTTTGTGAAGGAACCAGAGCCTCGACTTTTTCAATCTGTTGCTTTTTTAAGAACAGCTCAGAAATTTAAAAAACATCGGAAGGTAATGTCAACACGTATTGATATTAAGGAGACAGTAAGAAAAACAGTCAATAGTGGTGGTATATTTCAAGCAGTAATGGGATTTACAGTAGAACAACCTGAGTACCTCGTCCTTATTGACAAATTGACCTATTATGATCATCAAGCAGAAATGATGAACACCCTTATTGAAAGGCTTATTGAAAATGAAATTTTTGTTACTCGATACTATTTTGATGGTGACCCAAGAATTTGTTATCCTGCAAATAAGAAATTTATCGAAAATGTTAATCTTGAACAATTATATGTAAAATACCCAAAACATCAAGTTATTATTTTTACAAATGGTGACTATTTTATCAACACCATTACTGGTGCAACTACCAAATGGGTTCAGAAATTTCATGAGTGGAAAAATCGTGCCATTTTGATTCCAGACCCTGATCATTTAAATCAGCATATGGAATCTTTTTCTCATATGGATTTTATCGTCATGCCTGCTGATGATATGGGAATGGCGATATTGATTGAGCAATGGCAAGCAGATAATGATCATCCACCTTATCTATCCTCCAAAACACAACAAACACCTATAATACTAAATTTATTTTCAACACAATGGGTTTCAGAAAGTGAACCAGAAAAAGATAAGATAAAAAATCTTTTAAAACAATTGAAATTATTTTTAGATCCAAACGGTTATGAGTGGTTTAGTGCTTGTGCAGTCTATCCAGGTTTGATCTGGCATTTAACCCTTTTTTTAGGATATCAGCTTAAAGGAAAAGACAACAATCCTTTATACAGTTTTGAACGATTAAAACGCCTGATATGCCTTCCCTGGTTCAAAAATGGAAGTATGCCTGATTGGCTTAGAAAAATTTTAATCAAAGAAATGCCTCTCAAGAAAGAAAAACACATTAGAAAAGTCTTGTTTCAATTATTCCTGACATCAAATGATAATCCAATAAATAACTTTTCCATTGAATATGCGGTTATCAAAAAAGGAACAACCAATATATTATCTAAATCATTCTTTAAGAGAAAAAATCTTCTAAACATGGACAATTCTATTTTTAGCGACTATATTTTTGTAAGTTTTATGGGAGATTATTTATCAGTAAGACTTCCAAAAATTATTTCCATAATACGTCCTAAGTTTATAGATAAACCTTTATTATCTCGATGGAATTTGGGATTGGCAATCATATCAGTTTTAGCAATTGTGATATTGTTTCAATTGTCTAAACCACAGTTTTTGCCTGAAAACACTATATCAAAACCTCCCAACCCTGTTGAAATATCACTCAACAAATCTTCTTTACCAATTCTTCATATTAATTCAGGTGGTCATATGGCTATGATAAAGAATATAATCTTTACCAACAACGGCAAGCATCTTATTTCAGCTTCAAACGATAAAACCATTCGTGTATGGGATATTCAAACCGGCAAAACTGTACGAATTCTGCGGGGACAGATTTGGGCAGGGCACGAAGGTAAAATCTATACAGCGGCACTATCCCCTAACAATCAATTGCTGGCGGTTGGAGGATACTTCAAAAATAATGTAATTCGTCTTATCCACTTTCCCACAGGCCAAATCAAACATTTACTAAAAGGGCACGATAATGTCATCCTTACTCTCAACTTTTCTCAAGATAATAAGCTCCTAATTTCTGGTAGTGCTGATGGAACCGCTCGCATATGGGATATCACCTCTGGCAACACCTTAAGCACATTAAAAGGAGATACTAATGCAATCAATGGAGTTGCCTTTTCTCCAGACAACCAGTTTTCAGCTACTGGAAGTGATGACAGTACTATAAAGCTTTGGCGGGTATCCGATGGCACTCTTCAAGCAATATTGGAAGGTCATGAAGGCAAGGTTAAATCAGTCGTATTTACTCCAGATGGACAATACCTTTTATCTGGTAGTGATGACAAAACAATTCGTCTTTGGCATGGGAAAACAGGTCAATTTATAAAAGTTTTGTCAAAACAAAATAGAGGAGTAGAAAGCCTTTCTGTTTCATTTAATGAAATGTTTGTATTGACAGGCTGTGGAATGAATGGAAATGGTGCGTTTCTCAACCACATCTTTTCTATTCCTTCTGGAAAATCTATTTCAAAATTTACAAAACACCAAAACCTTGTCCTGTCCACTGCCATTTCGCCTGATAATACTATTGCTGGCACTGGAGGCGGAAATGATCATGAAATCAGGCTATGGGATATACGAACAGGGAGAGAAATCAAAAAACTGGTTGGAAATGGAAAAAAAGTTTGGAGTGTTGGCTTTTCAATTGATGGACAATCTATTTGCTGGGGGAATTCTTATGAGCAAAGTAACATCTTTGATTATGGCCATATTGAACACAGCTTTATTATTCAAAGCCAAACCGACCAATTTGGGATAAACTCTGAGCCAATCAATGAAACGGCCGTTACTCGCTCAGTTAAAAAGGTGGGCAATATTTCAATACAAACAAAAAATAATAAAAATCAACCAACCTTTGAAATTTTAAAAAATAATAATATTGTGCATAGATTTACTCGTGGCTTTACTGATGGATATGATCACAGAAGCCTTACATTAACTCCGGATGGCAAACTTGTCATTAGTGGAGGTGGTTCTGGCATTCTTGCTTCCTACAGCACCCAAACAGGCCAAAAACAAAATGAATTCATTGGCCACACTGGAGATGTCTGGGCTGTCGCAGTTTCAAGAGATGGCAGGCTTTTGATTTCTGGATCTTCTGATCAAACTGTTCGCTTATGGGAAGTATACACTGGAAAACTATTGTTGACCCTTTTTTATGGTACAGATCATGAGTGGGTAGCTTGGACGCCCGAAGGCTTTTTTGCATCATCAGAAAATGGTGCTAAATATATAGGTTATCATTTGAACAGGGGGGAAGATCAGCCCGCAGATTTTGTGTCAGTTGATCAGGTGTTTTCCATGTTTTATCGGCCGGATTTGGTTCGATATAAAATAATGGGAGGTTATGAACTGATAATTACTGCCCAACTTAACAAAATAGGAAAAATTGATCAGGTGTTGGCTTCAGGTTTGCCCCCCACTATTGAAATTCTACCTCATCCTAATGCGTTCCATAAAACCAATGTTGTCCTTGAATTCAAAATCATTGATGTTGGAGGTGGTATTGGAAAAATTGAATATCGAATTGATGGCGTTCTAGTGGGAACAGATACAGATGTTCGACAAAATATGTCGCGTAAATCAGGTATAATCAAGAAGGACTTTTCAATGCCTCATGGTAGACATATAATTTCTGCAACGATTTATAATAAAAATAACAATATTGCCAGTCAACCGATTATCACTAATTTAACAATTGATGACTCATTACTGAATGAGCCTGAAGACAATTCTGAAATAGCTTATTCTACAAAAGGCATCTTTCGCAAATCAGGTAAGATTCGTGTCCCTTTTACATTAAAGTCTGGTAATCATCAAGTGACAGCAACAGTCTATAATAAAGATAACACCACCATTGCCAGTGAACCGATAACAATTAATGTCCCTTTAAAAAATAATTTTGATCTATATATTTTGGCTATTGGTATTTCGGAGTACAAAGAATCTGCTCTGCAATTGAAATATGCTAGTAACGATGCCATAAGTGTTGCACAAATGTTCAAAAAACGTGGGAAAGGTCTTTTTAATCAAATTTTAGTGACAACTCTTCTGGATGAGGAAGCAGATAGAAATAAGATTTACAAAGCATTTGCACAGCTTTCAATTAAAGCCAAAGTTAAAGATGTGTTCGTGTTATTTTTAGCAGGACATGGGGCTGTTTTTGATGGCACATTTTATTTTATTCCCCAGGATGCTGTTTATGAAAATTCGGATTTGTTTAAAATGATGAGTATTTCTGGAGAAGACCTTTCTACACTGCTCCAAAGAATTATGGCATTAAAAAGCCTTATTCTCCTCGATACCTGTCATGCAGCTAACTTAGGAAATAATGAATGGCTCCACGGAGCAGCAACCCGCAGTGCACTAGGAAATAAAACTGCGCTGGATCGTTTGATGAGAAAGACTGGCCGTACATTTTTGTCTGCGACTTCCACAAACCAGTTTGCTATTGAAGGATTTAAAAACCATGGTGTTTTCACCTATGCCATACTTCAGGGCTTAAAAGGCCAAGCTGACATAAATCATGATGGAGTTTTAACCAGTGGAGAACTTTGTAATTTTGTCCGAAATGAGGTTCCAAGAATTTCAAAACAAAAATGGAATTACTTACAAATACCTATGTATAATAGTTCTGGTGATTCTTTTCCCCTTGGCTGCACAGAAGCAAATGAAGGATGTAAGATGGGAAAAGATGGAAAAGATGGGGTCAGGGAAAAGATGGGGTCAAACCTTGATTAGTGATTATAACTGGAACAAAATGGGGACGTTGTTGACAAAACATACAAAATAATTATTTTTCGTTCAGCTTTCAATAACTGAAAGCTGAATGAGCAAATATCACCTCACTGGATTGATAATCCTTAAATAGCTTCAAAATAATTCAAAAATGAAATACTGCTATAAAGTTATTACATAATGTCAACTATTGCATCTTCGATTCGCTTATGATACTTTTATCATAAAACAATTTAAGTTTCAGAAAAAGCCAGAGATGAAAGCTTTTAGTAAATATTCACAAAAACACTTTTTAATCGTTTACTGATCATCCAGGATAATGAAAAAAAACAGCCATACATTATTAACACCCTTGAATACATTTTAACCCAAAAGATTGATCCATCACCATTTCAAAAACGTAAGTACTTTGATGAAAAAAAACTCAAAGAACTGGCAGCAAGCATTGAAAACGATGGACAGACAGATTGAGCCTATTGTCATTCGTCCCAAAAAAAATCGCTATGAGCTCATTGCCGGTGAACGCAGATTACCTGCAGTAAAAAAGTACATAACACTCAAAACCATTCAAGCAAAAATTATTGATGTTGATGATTTACAGGCCAGACGAATATCCGCAGCCGAAAACTCACAGTGGGAATACCTTGCTGTTGTAAAAAGCATTGAAGCTATTGTTGAAATTCCTACCCATCGCTGTTTGTTTTCAATTCGGGGTAGAGACACATTTTATTACAAAACATTTTTGGCCTTACTGACAAAGCAAATGAAATTGGTTGATACACTTTGTGTTGATTTATGTTGAAAATATGATATTCTTATTGACGTATTTTGGTAATAAACAAATTAAAAGCAATCGCTTTATGAAGTCTCATCAATATTAACTCGAACCGGGTTAGAATGAATAACCAGCACTCCACAAGACGCCAAATGCAACTTATTCATAACATTATTATTTTTTACATTTCAAAATTGAGTGTAAATTGTATTTATTTTTCTAAAGGAAATATCCAATGAAATTGAATTATATGAAACAACAACCAGCACTAACAAGCTTTCAATTAGAGCTCTTAAAATTGTTTTCATTTAACGTGTCTGGAAATGAATTACTGGATATAAAGTTAATGCTTTCTAAATATTTTTCTGAACGATTGAGTAAACGAGTTGATACAATTTGGCAAGATGACAAATTGACAGACGAAGATATGGAAAAATGGCTGAATGATGAAAATCAATAGATTAAAAGTCGTTTTAGATACAAACGTTCTTTTAGTATCAATACCTCCTCGATCCCAATATCGAATAATATATGATAAGTTTCTTTCTGGGGCCTATGATCTTTGTATAAGTAATGAAATTTTAACAGAGTATGAAGAAATTTTATCACAAAGATATAACTATGAAACAGTAAATGATCTGTTTAAAGTATTATTATTTCATCCAAATGTCATTAAAGTTAGTCCACACTATCATTGGAATATAATATTTAATGATCCAGATGATAATAAATTTGTTGATACAGCTATAGCGTCAAATGCTAACTTGATTGTAACAAATGATAAACATTTTAATGTTTTGAGAGATATTAAATTCCCAGTAGTAAATTTTTGTAAAGCAGAATATTTTAGAGAATTCCTATTAAGTGATAATCAGAGGACTTGATAATTGGGTCGTGAAATGGGGTCGGACCAAGTGAAAGCTTTTAAACCACTGATTATAGATATAAAATTGAAATGACATGCCCATTTTTGAGCTTTAGAGATTCTATTTTGAGGGTATAATGGTGGATCTAAGAAAAAGCGGCATGATAAAATCTGGGACAGAAAAAAACTCTTTTGAAATAGTGAGGAAATAAATGTTCAATGAATCTGAAAAATATGACATTTTGAAAAGAATTATTTGGGACTATCATATAGAATCAAAAGATATCTATGATTTCATAACTGGCAAACAAAATAATTTGTATCATTTTACCAGAGAAATGCTGTATACAAGAATTCTTGAAAGATTATCATGGTATGAAATTCTTGATTGCTTTTCAATAGATATTGTTAAACAAATGCTTAATAAAAAAATTATTAACTCATTAAGAACGCAATCAATGAGGGAGAAATATGACTACACAAGACGATTATTATTCAACGAAACTTTACCCGTTTCAAGATGGTATAATAGAGATATTCAAAAAAATAAATACCCCCTTTTATCTAACAGGTGGTACTGCCATAAATAGATGTTATTTTAATCATCGTTATTCAGATGATCTTGATTATTTTGTAAATTCGGATAAAAATTATTCAAAATATAGAAACATTGCTATTAAAGCCTTAGAGGATTATTCAAAAGAATACAATTTCAAAATTATGAAGCAATCAATCATTGCTGAAGAAAATTATACTCAAGTTAACTTGTTACGAATTGAACAAAATGAAAATATATATCTGAAAATTGATATGATTAATGATATAGCTCAACATTTTGGCGAAATTCAAGATCATGATATTTTTGGAAGAATAGATAATTATTTCAACATATTTTCAAATAAATTATCGGCAATATATCGATTTGAACCAAAAGACATAGCTGATATTTGGATTATGTCAAAACACTTGAATTTTGATTGGAAGGAACAATTTAATAATGGAAAAGAAAAGGAAGCCGGTCTTGATGTGCAAAAGCTATCAGAAATAATAAAAAATTTTCCAATTGACTATATTGATCAAATTAAATGGGCTATATCAATTGACAAAGATAAGTTTATTAATGACCTTTCAATTATTGCTTATGATATTTTAATGGGAAATCAAAATTCATTGAAAAGTAAATAATTTATTTACAATTTCAATATGAGTAAGAAGTGATGAGCTAATACCCGCTGTGCACGTAACAGGCTTAATTGCTGTTATCTACAAAAATGCTAAGGGACAAAAGCAACCACGCAACATACTTTAAACATTGCTTTTATTTAATGTTTATTTTACAATATTTTTCAAAGGATAAACACTGCATACGTCTTGTTGATTGAGGGATATCTTGTTGATTGAGGGTCGGACCAAATATATCTTCTTAACCATCTGTTTATATGATAATATTTTTTATAAAATCTCTTATTTTGCCTCTTAGAGACACCATTTTGACACCAAAATGAGGCCTCTAAGACATTAAGTATTGAGGGAAAGGGGTTAATGAGTAAATGGGAAATAGAGATTACATCTTGATTATTTTTTATACTTTAACTTGTCATTTTTTCAGAAACAGTTATGAATTAGTTGTATTGTTCGTTTACATAACCAAACAATCCAGCGGGCAGAGCCGCTGATTTTCAGTGTTATACTCGTAAACTTGGGGCGTAAAGAACTGTAACTGTATTTAATTATTGATATCGATTTTGTCTTACAATATTATATAAATGGCTTGAAAGCTGTGCATCCACGCAACCGTTTATTGTTGCAAA
>Ga0272440_1002428_pt1 | contig 14526 bp, 11 predicted proteins | sample SSMMMBAug17_FD_192440 | JGI IMG/M metagenome (GOLD analysis project Ga0272440, IMG submission 192440) | Marine sediment archaeal communities from Little Sippewissett salt marsh, Falmouth, MA, United States - SSM-MMB-Aug17 | ecosystem: Environmental > Aquatic > Marine > Wetlands > Sediment ...
ATCTCGATCACAGTAATGAAACTGCGGGAGAACTCGGTATACAAAGTATTCCTACCCTGATTATTTTCAAAAATGGCAAAGAAATACAACGTTTCATAGGTTTACAATCTGAAGACATTCTTATGGATGCCTTAAATAAAATGTTAAATTAAAGGAGAAATATGATGAAATCAATTATTGTATATTCCAGTCAAACAGGTAATACACAAAAATTGGCTGAAACAATTTATGAAAATTTATCAGATGACAAAAACATCTTTAAAATTGAGGATGCACCCGATCCATCTGGTTTTGATCTTGTCTGTCTGGGGTTTTGGTTGATGGCTGGTAAGCCAGATCCAAAATCTCAGGATTATTTGACAAAAATCACCAATCAAAAATTATTCTTATTTGCAACGCATGGTGCGGAATCACAGTCAGAACATGCACAACAGGCTATGAATACTGCAAAATCAATGGCAAATCAGGCAGACATTATTGGCAGTTTTAACTGTCCTGGTGAAGTAAATCCAAAAATACTTGAAAAAGCCGGTTCTAAACCTGTTCCGCCGGTCTGGTTAAAAGATGCGCCAAATGCCAAAGGTCATCCTGATAATGCGGATTTGGAACAACTGGTAAAAACACTGAAACAATGTCTGTAAATTTTATTGATAATGGAGTTAATCAATGGAAAAAGAATCTTTTTCAGATATTGCAATCGTTTCCTGTGGAACAATGAGTTTAGAACTTAATTATTTAAAACAGGAAGGATTTTTAAATACAGATCATTTGATCTATTTAACACCAGGACTTCATCAAGATATTCCAGAAATGGAACGTCAACTGGTGCTTCGGGTTAATAAAGCCAAAGAAAAAGTTAATAAAGTTATTGTTATCTATGGTGGAAAATTTTGTTATGTTAATCCAGATAATCCAACAAAAACCATTAAATCTCTTATTGACGAACTGGGTGATGGTGTCGTAAGAATTGATGCGACGCATTGTATGGATATGCTTGCAAGTGAGGCTGAACGTGATACCATCGCCAATGACATGGCAGGCGGAGAAAATGTATGGTGGATGACCCCTGGATGGGTTAAGTTTCGCGAGCAAGTATTTAAAGGCTGGGATAAAGGTATTGCCAATGAAAATTTTCCCAGACATACAGGTGGCGCAATTGTATTGGATGGTATTGGTTTTATGGATCAATACATGGAAGAAAAACCCGAAGCGTTTCTGGAATATTGCGATTGGATGGGAATTCCCATGCAAGCCGCTCCCATTTCTTTGGATCGTTTCAAATCTTTACTGATAGAAAAAGTCAGGCAATTAGAATCATGACAATAGAATTTCAACCTATTGGAATTATCCATAGTCCTCACAAAAGCCTTTCAGGGATGCCCATTCAGCCAACTGGTGCCAGAGGTATCAAAGGTATTGTGGAACTTTATCAGGATTTTTCTGAAGGTCTTAAAGATCTCGAGGGGTTTTCTCATATTTTTTTATTGTATTTTTTCCATCAAACGAAAGGGTACAATCTCAATGTTATTCCTTTTCTTGATAAAACCCCAAGAGGTCTTTTTGCCACTCGAGCCCCCAGACGACCCAATGCGATAGGGCTATCGATTGTTCAATTAAACAACATAGAACAAAACATTCTTCATGTTGAAGATCTGGATATTCTTGATGGCACCCCTTTATTGGACATAAAACCCTATGTGCCTAAATTTGATTATCGATCTGATACTGCCATTGGATGGCTTGAAGGATGTAAAAACAACAGTATGAACAAAAAATCAGATAATCGATTTATCGAAACATAAAAAAGGAGCAACGATGGATGTATCCAGAAGAAATTTCTTTGGGATTATGGCGGGTACAGGTACTTTACTTGCTGGTCGAGCCCGAAAAGCACATGCATGGGAATCAAAAGCACCCGATAATCCTTATGGATGTCTGGTTGATTTAACCCGATGTGTGGGCTGCCGCAAATGTGAAGAAGCCTGTAACCAATCCAATCATTTGCCAGCACCGGATAAATCTTTTGATGATAAAAGTGTATTTGATATCAAAAGGCGACCGGATGATTCAAAATATACTGTTGTGAATCGCTATTATGGTGGGAAAAAGAATGATCAGGATGAGCTTTTGCCTACATTTGTAAAAATACAATGCATGCATTGTCAGGATCCATCCTGTGTATCTGCATGTATTGTGGGGGCTTTGACCAAAAAAGACAATGGAGCTGTTCATTACGATGTCAGTAAATGCATTGGATGTCGATACTGCATGGTTGCCTGTCCTTTTGAAATTCCAGCTTATGAATATCATAATCCTCTCACTCCTCATGTTCGCAAATGTACGTTTTGTTTTGAAAAAATAAGCAAATCCGGAGGTGTTCCTGCATGCGCATCTGTTTGCCCTATGGAAGCCATTACTTTTGGGGATCGCAAGCAATTGCTTGAAATTGCACGTAAGCGTATTAAGAATGATCCGGGAAAATATGTTCATCATATCTATGGGGAAAAAGAGGTTGGCGGAACATCATGGCTGTATATTTCCGGAGAACCTTTTGAAAAAGTCGGATTTCAAAAATTACCGCTTGCACCACCACCAAAATTAACTGAAACCATTCAACATTCATTATTCAGCTATCTCTGGTCTCCGATTCTACTGTATAGCATATTAGGGGGTGTCATGTGGTTTAAAAATAAGGATGATAAAGGAGGTTCTCATGAGTCATAAACCCTATCCTCTACAAAAGCCTTTTTTTACGCCTGGTGTGTATGTCATGTTGGTCTTTATGGTTACCGGCGGCGTATTTGTTTTAGCACGTTTTATCGCTGGTATTGGTTATGTGTCCAATCTGACCCATTTATACCCCTGGGGATTATGGATAGGCATCGATGTCGCCTCTGGCGTGGCACTTGCCGCGGGTGGATTTACCACTGCGGCTCTGGCTCATATTCTCGGCAGACATCATTATGAACCAGTTGTTCGTCCTGCTTTACTGACCGCCGCTTTGGGATATACGTTTGTTGTATTGGGTTTACTTGTGGATATTGGCCGATCATGGGCAATCTGGAAACCCATGCTGTATTGGAATCCCAATTCTGTTCTGTTTGAAGTTGCCATGTGTGTTATGATTTATCTCAATGTGCTGTATATTGAATTCATACCTATTGTAACCGAGCAGTTTAAAAATAAATTTAATATATTGGGTGTATTAGAAAAAAATCTCGATAACGTCATGTGGGTTTTTGTCATTGCGGGTGTGGTCTTGTCCTGTATGCATCAGTCCAGCTTAGGCTCATTAATGCTCATAGCGCCAACAAAAGTACATCCATTATGGTATACGCCTATATTACCGCTTCTTTTTCTGTTATCTGCTATTTCTGTGGGCTATCCAATGGTAATTTTTGAAACAACTGTCATCACAACCTCTATGAAATTAGATTCTGAAATGGATTGCTTAAGTCCTCTTTCAAAGATATCAATTTATTTATTGGGTTTATATATGATTTTAAAAATTGGTGATTTGATCGTTCGAGGAGCATATGTTTACTTGCTTGATTTTAATGCTCAAAGCAATGCTTTTTTATGCGAAATATTATTAGGCGTCATCATTCCCTGGATGATGCTCTGCTTTGAAAAAGTTCGACAATCACGAAAAGCTCTTTTTTTTGCCAGTTGTCTGATTATTTTTGGCGTACTGCTCAATCGAATCAATGTATTTATCGTTGGATTTAAACCTCATTACAGCACAACGCCTTATTTTCCATCCATAGGCGAAATATTGGTTACATGTGGTTTAATTGCAACATTAATGTTTATCTACAGACTTGTGGTCACATGGCTGCCTGTTTTGAGTGCCAAAGAAATAGAAGGAGGTGCTTAAATGAAACGAATACGATATTTATGTTCAAGATATTCGGTATATACATTGATCATTTTGGCTGGTCTTTGTTTGAGCTTATTTTTAAATCTTTCTGGAGATACTTCTGCAAATGCAAACAAAACAACAAGTCCAAACAAACAAGAAGGATGGGTTGCTGTTGATCAACAGGCGGCAATTGAACGCTCCCAGGAAACTGTGCCATTGATCATTCATGTAAAAAAAGAAAAATTTTGTGATCGCAGACAGCGATTACTGGGTGTCCTGTCCAGACATGATTCTGAACATCGCTATTTTGTATTAGACAGCCCTATCATCAAAAAAAATAATGATCTTTATGGACCTGTCCGGTTTATGCATAACAAACATATGACTGTTTCCGGTGATTGTGTCACCTGTCATCACTATCGTCCTGAACATAAAAATGCATCAGAAACAGTTCGATGCCGGGCCTGTCATCAGGAAGCTTTTAATTCTAAAGTTCCTGGTCGTACAGGATTAAAAGCAGCATATCATTTAAAATGCCTGGGATGTCATAAAGAAGTCAAAAAAGGGCCAGTTAATTGCACGGGTTGTCACGCCAAAAATGTTCCGGATCACAACACATTGGTTCAACTTTCAGGAAAACCAAAACCATCGGAAGTTACCAAAGAATGCCTGCGATGCCATCAATCTTCGGGCGAAGGTCTGTTAACGAGCGCCCATTGGCTATGGCGAGGGCCATCCACTAATACACATGGACGAGAAAAAGAAATATCCAATGGTAAGGCCACCAATACCATGAATAATTTTTGTATTGCATTATCCAATAACTGGCCTCGATGTACCAGTTGTCATGCGGGTTATGGATGGAAAGACAAGAATTTCGATTTTAGTGATATGACCCAAATGGATTGCCTTATTTGTCATGATACAACAGGAACATACAATAAAACACCCAAAGACGCAGGAATGCCAAATCCAAAAGTAGATCTGGTTCATGTGGCTAAAAATGTTGGGAAACCCAGTCGTCATACCTGTGGAGATTGTCATTTTGAAGGTGGCGGTGGTGATGCGGTCAAACATGCTGATATGAACAGTACATTGTACTGGCCCAAACGAACTTGTGATATTCACATGGGAGGATATGATTTTAGCTGTCATGAATGTCATAAAACACAAAATCATCATATTAAAGGCAGAAGCACATCGCTTCCAGTTGCTGAAGGTGGATTTTCCTGTGAAGACTGTCATACTGAAAAGCCTCATAATGACAATAAATTACTGGATCATCATTTAAATAAACATACTCAAACCATTGCCTGCAATACCTGTCATGCTCCTCTATATTCCAAGTGTAAACCAACAAAAACATTCTGGGATTGGTCAAAGGCTGGTGATAAAAAACGTAAGCCAAAGAAAGATAAATATGGAAAAGATGATTATCTCTGGAAAAAAGGAGAATTTCGATGGAAAGAAAGTGCCAAACCTGAATATGCATGGTTTAGCGGAAAAGTAAAACGTTATCTTCTAGGCGATACCATCGCATCCATTGATTTACTACAAATTTCAGCACCTGTTGGAACCATTAAGGACCCTCAAGCCAAAATCCATCCTTTTAAGATCATGAGAGGTATTCAACCTTTTGATCCAAATACCCGACTGCTATTGGCTCCTCATTTATTTGGCAAAAAAGGTTACTGGAACACACTGGATTGGGATCAATCCTTTAAAAGTGGTATGAATGCTATGGGACTGACATACAGCGGTGAATATAAATGGATTCACACAGAAATGTATTGGTTGATCAATCATGAAGTCACGCCTAAAACAATGGCCCTTTCCTGTGCAACCTGCCATCAAACTTTCAAAGAGGCATTAAATAATAGAAATGTTCGTACCTGTAATCGATGCCATCAAGATGACAGAGATATCAACTTTAGAGAGCTGGTTGAACAGGGCATTGATTTTCAATTACTTCAAAAACGTGGGCGGGACTCAAAATATTTGATCAATACAACCGATTATATCAATTTTAAAGCCCTGGGATATAAAGGAGATCCCATCATTTATGGTGGTCGATTTCAACAGTTGCCGCTGGGCTTGAAACAATAACAATTTTTCTTGGAGGTAATGCCAGGGCGGACTTTTATGTTCGCCTCCTCCATTGTTCCTGGAGGTTTAACATGTCGATTAAAATTAAAATATTATTCGTATCATCAATCAGTCTGCTCATTTGTGCCAGTATAATGTTTACTGCAAATTTGTTTATTGCTGAAATAAGCATGCAACACATTGTGGAATCCAATCTAAAAAATATGGTTCATATTGTGATCAGTCTGCTTGAAAAAGAACAAGATATTCAACCAGAATCTCTTGAAAATATATTCAATACATCCATTACCATTGGAAAAAAAGGCTTTATGTTTATCATTGATATGAATGGCAAAATGATTATTCATCGAAAAGTTCAAGGGCAAAACTGGAAAAAAAAGCCATACATTAAAACCATTATTGAACAAAAAAATGGTTATTTGCGATATTTATCCCCAAAAACCCGAACACATAAAGTTGCTGCCTTTGCTTGCTATGAACCAAAAAACTGGATCATTGTTGCCAGTGCTTTTGAAAATGATTTTTTAGCCGATCCTCAAAAGAAAATGTTTACAACATCAGCTTTTGTTTTGGTTTTAACAATAGCAGCAATTTTAATCATCACTGTTATAGTAACAAATACAACAATCATTCAACCCATTGTTAAAATGACATATATCATTGAAAATGCGGTTCAATCAACATCACCAATGGAATTAATTGATGCCAGTGATGCTGTCAGGCAAACAGCAAATGAACAGGTCGAATCATTAGACAATTCTTCAGTCATTTTAAATGAAGTTACTGACATGGCAAAAGGCAATGCTGATCAAGCTGATACAACCCGAAATTGTGTAACAAATGCCTTTGATGATATTCATGCAGCAGAATCATCCATCAATCAGTTAAATCAATCCATGCATAATATTTCTGAATTTAGTGCAGACACTCAAAAAATTATTCGCATTATTGATGAAATAGCATTTCAAACCAATCTGTTGGCATTAAATGCTGCTGTTGAAGCTGCCAGGGCAGGTGAGGCAGGTGCAGGTTTTGCTGTTGTTGCAGATGAGGTTAGAAATCTGGCGCTTCGATCTGCTGAAGCAGCTAAAAATACTGGAGACATGATTGAATCCTCTGTAAAAGAGGTTCAAGATAGTCTTCAAATAGTTGATAATACTAATAAAAATTTTGTAAAACTTAAAGAAAGTATGCAAGAAATATTAAACATTATCAAAAATTTTGTTCAGTCTTCAGTAGATCAATCAACTCGGATTCAGGAAGTACAGCAATCATTTAAAGAGATGGAAAGCAAAGCTGCTAATAATGTTTCTATTGCAGACAAAACGTCTGATATTGCCAACCTTATGAAAGAAAGAACAGATGAATTATCAGTTGTTGTCCAGGAATTGTCTTTACTTGTAGGGGAAAACATATGAGAATAATGGAAGAAAAAAAATTGTGAAAGAAGCATTAAAATTTGATCAACATCATATCTGGCATCCTTACACATCATTAATCAATCCACTTCCAGTTTATCCGGTAACATCAGCATCGGGTGTTCGGATTAAACTTGAAGATGGTCGGGAATTAATTGATGGTATGTCATCATGGTGGACCGCTATTCATGGATACAATCATCCGGTCTTAAACAAAGCAATCAATGATCAACTGAAAAATATGGCACATGTCATGTTTGGTGGATTGACTCATCAGCCCGCAATTGAATTATCCAAACGCTTGATTGAGCTTACACCTGAAAATTTGGATACTGTTTTTTTGTGTGATTCAGGGTCTATTTCTGTGGAAGTTGCGATTAAAATGGCCATTCAATATTGGTTTTCCAAAGGAATCACTCAAAAACAAAAATTATTGACCATACGATCAGGCTATCATGGCGATTCCTTTGGCGCCATGTCTGTTTGTGATCCTGTCACTGGAATGCATGAAATATTTACACGAGTGTTACCATCGCACTTTTTTGCGGATGCTCCTTCTTGCAGATATGATGACCCATGGGATCCTTCATCCCTGGATAGTATTTCACATATCCTGAATGAAAATCACGCATCCATTGCGGCAGTTATCTTGGAACCTGTTGTACAGGGAGCTGGTGGAATGCGTTTTTATTCACCACAATATTTAACCGAAGTTCGACATCTTTGTGATCACTTTGATATTTTGCTGATTGCAGATGAAATTGCAACAGGTTTTGGCAGAACAGGATCATTATTTGCCTGTGAAAAAGCAGGTATTTCTCCAGATATCATGTGTACAGGCAAAGCAATGACAGGCGGATATATGAGCCTTGCCGCAACACTTGCCTCAAGGAAAGTAAGCCATCAAATTTCATCCGGTCACCCAGGTGTTTTCATGCATGGCCCAACTTTCATGGCAAATCCTCTTGCGTGTTCAGTGGCTATCGCCAGCATCGATCTTTTAATACAGTCATCATGGAAAAACAAAGTTTTAGCAATAGAAAATCAATTAAAAAAAGAACTTGAACCCTTATCTCAAAACACTCAGGTCAAGAATGTACGAGTTTTGGGGGCTATTGGTGTTGTAGAAATGAAAGAACCTGTTCATATGGCTGAAATCCAAAATCAACTGGTATCTTGTGGTGTATGGTTAAGACCTTTTGGACGATTGATTTACACCATGCCGCCCTATATCATAAAACCCTCTGAATTAACCCAAATTACACATGCCATAAATCACATTATTTCAAATAATTAAGTCCAGTATAACTCAAATACATTCCAATATTTAATTGTATATTGAAATATCATGTGACATGACTTGATAAACATGCTATCCATTTTATTTGAATCTAACCCAAATAGACTGAATTGAAGGGAATTCAGTACATTTGGGTTACACTCATTTTATTTTTTTCAAACCAATATTTTTCAGGAGATTTAAAATGACAGACCCTTTTGTTGATGAAATAAAAGAGAAGGCTGACAACGAAAGCTTGGCTGATATCAATGATAATATTGATGATACAGATGACGTAAGCTTTGCAGAATTGCTTGATTCATATGAATCCGCATCAAATAATGATATCAAGGTGGGTGATCAAATCACCGGAGAAATTCTTTCTATTGGCATGGATACTGTTTTTGTAACGACCGGTACAAAAATAGATGGTGCTGTTGATAAACAAGAATTACTCGATGAAAACCAACAATTGCCTTATCAGATTGGCGATCATTTAGATCTTTATGTTACTTCAGCTACTGAAAATGAAATCAGACTTTCAAAAGCCTTGTCAGGCGGTGATACCAGTCAGTTGGAAAATGCTTATGATATGTCAGTACCTGTTGAGGGAAAGGTTCGGGAAACATGCAAAGGTGGTTTTTATGTAGAAGTGATGCAAAAAAAAGCTTTTTGTCCAATTTCTCAGATGGATATCAGTTTTATTAATAATCCTGAAGAATATGTTGGGAATACCTTCCGATTTTTGATCATCAAATTTGAACATAAAGGGAAAAACATTGTTGTTTCACGACGTAAATTATTGGCTATTGAACAGGAAGAAATCAAAAAACAATTCTTTAAAGAACACCCCATTGATTCAATTGTTGAAGGTAAAGTGGTTAAATTAATGCCATATGGTGCATTTGTGGAAATTTTTCCAGGCATTGAAGGGATGGTTCATATTTCTGAAATTTCATGGTCAAGAGTTGAAAAGATCGATGAAATCCTTCACGAAGGTGATTCTGTCACTATTAAAATTCTGGACATTCAAGAAGGAAAAAAGCAAGGACAGCTTAAAATATCCCTTTCTATCAAACAAGTGGATGGTGATCCCTGGACCAATGAAAAAATGAATGTAAAAATTGGCGACCGATTTAAAGGTAAAGTTAAAAAATGTATGGATTTTGGCGCTTTTGTTGAGATTGCCCCAGGGATTGAAGGTCTGGTTCATATCAGTGAAATGAGCTATATTAAACGTATTTTAAAACCTGAGGATGTGGTTATGCCTGGTGACGACGTTGATGTTGTTGTCAAAAGCATTGATGTGGATCATAAAAAAATATCACTGAGCATGAAAGATGCTGCTGGTGATCCCTGGATTGATGTTAAAAATAAATTTGAAGTGGGACAAATTGTTGAAGGAACCATTGAAGGCAAAGAAAAATTTGGTTTTTTTATTTCATTAATTCCAGGCGTTACCGGTCTTTTGCCAGCCTCTGCTATTAAAAAATTCAGTAAACCTTCGCGTATTGAACGATTGAATGTCAATAATACGCTTAGTGTTGAAATTCAAGATATCAACGTAAATGATAGAAAAATATTACTGGGCACCGCAGATTCTGATGAAGAAGATAAATGGGAATCCTATACAAATGATTCTCAAAAAACAGATACAGATATGGCCGAACAACTTCAAAAACTGAAATTAAAACTGAATTCATGAGTTGAAATTCATGATAAAATTGACAATTATTATTCATCATGGCATAAAAGTGGGCAAATATTCAGTTTAGATAAAAGTTTGATCGTGCAAAAATGATTTTACCTTTGGCATGAAATTAAATTGTGGTTCCTTCGTTCATTTTAATGCCAAAAACCAATGTTGAACGATCATATCTTTATTTTATTTTACAGTGAAAGGGAAGCCATGAAAACAAAGATTATATTTTTATTTTTTTGGATTTACAGCTTAATCTTGATAACATCCCCTGCCTTTGCAATTACACCTCACATGTTAAATGAATGGATTGATAATCAAAAGCCAGTCACCATTATCGATATTCGTTCAACAGATCAATACCAGCAGTCTCATATTCCTGGTGCCATTAATATTCCTGCGCTTATTTGTTCTTCAAAAAAATTACCCCAATTGGGCACTGTGGTGGTATACAGCGATGGTTTGGATTCTAAAACAGACAATCAAGCGATAAATGCTTTAAACCAAAAAAAAGGTATTCAAGCTGAATTACTTATAGGTGGACGTTCCGCATGGGTCGCCAATCATTATTCTGTAACCGGAAAAGCTGGAATGGCAAGAGAACACTTACCCTATATCACTTACCTGCAATTTGAAAAAATGATCGCCAGCCCTTCAAATATTACATTACTGGATATTAGAGAACCTTCCCAACAAAAAAAAAACCTGAACGTTACTGACTTACATAAACAATATCCTGACATTCGGACCATCCATTCTCCATTTGGTCATGATCAGAAAAAATCAACTAACACAGAGCCTCTAATGGTTTTAATTGATAATGCAGATGGCAGATCTGAAAAAATGGCACATCAGATGAAAGCTGCTGGTATCCAGCGATTTGTTATCTTAGCTGGTGGAGAACAAACATTAAGCCGAAATGTCCCCTCTCATAGTCAAAATAATTAAGAGGTCACCATGAAAAACACGCGATATTTAATAACGATTACTTTAATGACAATCATATTCATCAATACAGCTCATGTATGTGCATCTGAATTCCCACTGTTTTTTTCAGATGTTACTCCTTTTTCATTTACAGTAAATGCCCGGTTACAATCCTTAACTGACAATATACATATTTATTTAGAAGAGCAAACAACCAACGACATTTCTCATCAATTCATCTTCAATCAATATCCCCTTTATGGACATTCTGCAGACAGCCAAACAGAATGGGACATCATCAAGGAAAAGGAAATGCTTCGAAACGAGATTCAGGCAATGGGTATCACTCAAATAAAGGTTTCTGATTGTTATCCATCAACAACATATTACATAATGTTTCCTTCTCATCCAAATGTTTATTCAGTGACAACATCAGATGTAAACGCTTTTTTATATCATTCACCCCAGTTAATCGTTGAGTTTCCGCAATCAAATGCTTCATATCACTCTAGAGGGATGCTGATTACAGCCACCCATCCAGGAGCCACCTATCCGGTTTCAGCCATTGTTGGAGATGGTGTGAATGATAATGAAGCGATCCTTAATTTAAGTAACTTTTTTGATTCAAATGGAATGAATATTGACCCTGCTCATGACATGGATATCAATGTTTCGGCGCATGGTAAAAGTTTGACCCCCATTAACAGATCATTAACCATTGAAAATACAGAAAATTTTGAAGTTGCTCACATTCAATCCCTTTTTATGAATGAACCGCCTGAATGTCAGGCCATGAGCTTGCAACAATTTTCCGAAAGTAACGCTTATATGTTTACCATTCAGGCCAATGATTTGGAAACTGAAATTGGCAATCTTTCTATTTCAGGCCACTCATCCAATTGGGATTTAGTACCTGACCACAATATTCTGGTAAGCTTTAATGGAACAGATTATTCTGTCAGTGTAACGCCTGTTAATTATCAATCCGGAAGTGCTTCAATAACAATGACTGTTTCTGATGGTTATTCATATATTACTTCTATTGTTCAGCTTGATGTCGTTCCTGTTGCCAATATGCCAATCATTATAGCTGAGTCAACTGTTTATGGTGTTGAAGATACACCGCTTCAATTACCTATAAACATACAACTCTCAGATACTGATGGTTCTGAACAATTAGAAAATATTTGTGTATCTGGTATTCCAGAGGGTGCATTACTGACACCATCTGTATTTAATGGCTCGTGTTGGGAGATTGACAACGATATGATCTCATCGCTTTATTACATTCCAAAGGCAGACGATCATTCGGATTTTGAATTGAACCTTAACTGCCAGTCAAGGGAGATTGCGAACGATGATACTGCTCAATCTACAAAAACAATATTCATTCAAATTGAAGCAATCAATGATCCACCATCCATTTCTCACATATCAGATATAACAATGAATGAAAACACAATGTCTTCACCCATTGCTTTGACCATTTCTGATATTGATACTGCCAGCCATGAACTTCATGTGGATGTTCATTCTGACATACCAAATTTATTTCCATCGACCTCATTTATGTTAACTGGTACTGGGAATACTCGATATCTGGTACTTCAGCCAGCAATTTACAAAAGCGGTCAAAGTCGCATTACTCTGACAGTTTCAGATGGACAGCTGACTGATGAAACTTATTTCAATGTTACTGTTCTGCAATTTATTCCTGAATTGCTTTGTGATTTTGATGGCAATGCAAAACTTGAGTTAAATGATTTAATCATAACGCTTCAAGCTTTAACTCAAATAAAACCTTCAATTTGTTATGCCACAGCAGCTCTGAACTCAGAAACAATACGTATAAATGATGCCATCTATATTATATTTAAATTAGCAGATATTGTTTTTCATTCAGGTGACTACAATCCCAAAAATCTACAAATCAGCATGAATGAAATGCTTCGGGTCATTCAATTACATAATTCAGAAGCATACCATTGTGATAACACATCAGAAGATGGTTATGCTCCCGGAGAATCAGATACTCTTCATGCCTGCCCATTTCACTCGGCAGATTATGCTCATGATGGTTTAATGCCAGATTGGACAATTGATAAAAATGAACTGAATCGTTTCATTGAATTATATAATGCGGATTTTTATGTTCCGGATTTAAATTCAGAGGATGGATTCAGCCCTGTTCATATGCCTTAAAGTAAATATTACTGATTCTTTTACTCTGTCTTATCTTTTGCAATATTTCTGATGAAAGAACCTATACCAAATTTTTACAATAATAACCATAAATAGATGCAATATCAGGTCTTGATCATCGTTTCGTCCACCTGCACAGCCAGAGATGCCTCCTGTTGTCGTATTTCAAAAATTACGAATATACACATCAAAGTAATATAAATCTATATATTTAATTCCATAATTTTTAATAATAGCTATTCATTTTTTGAGCATTTAAACCGAATTTAAGATAATATATTAATTTTTAACATACCGGGAGACAATCAAATGAAAAAATTGGCATATCTTTTTATGGTTTTAGTTATCGTTTCAGGCATTTCATATGCTGAAACTGTTGACACAACTCGTGCTACGACTGTTGCGACAAATTGGTATCAACATTTTAATCCGCAACAGTTGCCAGTTTCAAGAACGCGTGATCGCGTTTCTTTGATCGAAAATATTCAGACTGAAGCGTATAATAATCATGAAACATTTTATATTATCAATATGACAACCGGTGGATTTGTTCTTGTTTCAGCTGAAGATGCCATTGTTCCCATTTTGGGATATTCGTTTGATACAGAAATAGATCAGACAACCATTAATCCGGCAGCACGACAATGGTTGGATTATTACTCAAAACAGATTGCAGATGCGATTGCCTCAGGTCTTACGAATGCGCAAACCATTGACGAATGGAAAATTGTTGAAGATAACGCATTTTCGACAGAAACTGCGGCATTAAGTGCACCTGCAATGCCTCCTTTATTATCCACTCAGTGGAATCAGTCTCCCCGATACAATAACTTAACACCAGATAATACACCAACCGGATGCGTTGCAACAGCAATGGCTCAGATTATGAAATATTATAACTATCCGAAATATGGCGTGGGCGAACATACTTATAACCATGATGTATATGGCGATTTATCAGCTAATTTCAATACTCACTATGATTGGACAAAAATGCCAGACGCATTATCTTCATCCTCCAGCGCAGAAGAAA
>Ga0272440_1002429_pt1 | contig 14523 bp, 5 predicted proteins | sample SSMMMBAug17_FD_192440 | JGI IMG/M metagenome (GOLD analysis project Ga0272440, IMG submission 192440) | Marine sediment archaeal communities from Little Sippewissett salt marsh, Falmouth, MA, United States - SSM-MMB-Aug17 | ecosystem: Environmental > Aquatic > Marine > Wetlands > Sediment ...
ATGTAATCTGTTAATAAGACACTTCAAGTCCCGCTAGGGACGACAGAAAATAGCCTGGGGTTTCAACCCCAGGCGGGAGAACAATTTCAGGATGTCAAACTTAGCCTGACGGCTATGGGCTAAAGCCAGCTTTAGTTCTAGGCTGTTCCTGGATTTGCCAAAATTCATCAATTTTCAATGTTTCTCGCTAAAAAGCCGACTTTTTGGGAATGCGCCCAATCTAAAATTTGCCCGAAGGGCACTATGTTCAACTGAAAATGATTTACGTAACGCCCTTTCAGGGCTAAGATACTAATCTTATTCATATACCCAGGGCGATGCCCTGGGCTGGTATGTTGCCGCCCTTTCAGGGCTTAAAATAGTGCCTTCCCAAAATCCGATATAATCAGATTTTTTTTTTAACATAAGGAGTAATAATGAATCATATTAAATTATTCATTATGATCAATTGTGGATTGTTGCTTACTGTATCAACCACAAGTTTTGCCGATTTTTACAAATACAAAGATTCAAATGGGGTATTGCGTTTTACAGATAATCTTTCAGAAGTCCCTGAAAGTCAACGACCAAAAGCAGATATATATAAAGAATATAAATCAAAACAGCCTGATCCCCAAGTAGCTTTAGAGAAAGCTATTGAAGCTGCTGAAAAGCAATCAATGCAAAATATGGCAAATAGTCAACCTAAAGAATCCCAAATTCAGCTTCTTGGAAATAAAATCTTAAAAATTCAAGATGATTTACAAAAAGAATATCAGCTTTTGGTTGCAAAAAAGAAATCACTTGAAGCACTGGATCAAAAAGCTGGTCCTAAAAAATCCGAAAAAATAAAGCATCTTGATGAGCAGGCAAAACAATTAAATAAAGAAATACAAGCATATAACAAAAAAAAAGAAACCTGTATGAAAGCAATACAAAAATATCAACAACAAATAAAAATGCTTTCAGCAAAAGGCAGTGAATAACCACTAAAAATCATAAGAGAGAAAATCATGGCAAACATACTCATTGTTGATGACGATCCTTCATTTGTACATTTGTTAACCAATTTAATTGCCTCATTTGGAGAAACCCCCTACTCGGCAATGCAAGGTGCACATTTTTTTCAAATAATGGAAGAAGAATCCATTGATTTAATTCTTTTAGATATATACATGCCTGTTATCAGTGGAATAACATTGATCAAACAACTGAAAAAAAATAAAAAATATAAACATATTCCAGTTATTATGATAACTGGTTCCAATAATTTAAGCAAAATGACTGAATGTTTTGAAGCGGGCGCATCAGACTTTATTACCAAACCTATCAGTCCTATACTTTTGCAAGCTCGCTTGACATCCATTTTGGAAAAGCAAAAAGATATTGAACGTTTGAAGCAAGAAATAGCCGAGCGAAAAAAAGCTGAAACTTCTTTACGTAAGTTAACCATTGCAATGGAACAAAGTCCAAACATTCTTTTTTTGACTGATGCCAGATATAGAATTGAATACGCCAATCCCAAATGTCTTGAGGTGACTGGCTATCTATTGGAAGAAATTATTGGACGATCTACGCAAATATTTCATGCTTCAAGCTCAAAAACGCCCTCATATGATCATATATTGAAAAACATTGCCAAAACCGGCATTTGGAAAGGAAATCTCTGCAATCAGAAAAAAAATGGCGAACTGTTTTGGGTATCCTGTACCATTTCACCGGTATTGGATGATGAAGGAATAGTTGCAAATTATTTATCAATTCAAGAAGATATCACAGAACGAAAGAAAGCGAAAGAAATATTAGCTCAAAAAACCAGATCATTAGAAATATCTGAAAATCGTCTTCGCATGATTATTGAAGCAACAAATGATGGTATTATAATCATTGGGCAGGATCAAGTAATTCATTTTGTTAATCCGGCTGCAGAAAAATTATTGGGTAACACAGCCAGTAAGCTGGTAGGTGAAATTTTTCAATATCCTTTAATTCCGAACCAGATGACTGAAATTAACATTAAAAGATCAGGACAAACAGATATGATTGCTGATATGCGTGTGGTCAAGACTGAAACAGATGATGGCTCAGTTTGGGTTGCTTCGATTCGAGAAATTACGCATGAAAACGCTAATATTCCTGAAACTGTTTCAATACCACCTGTAAGTAATCAACAATCATTCAATGACAATGAATCTCACTATAATAAGCAGATAACAGAGCCAGATTCCTTAGAAAATGATGTTCTTAACAGTAATTCAGATTGTGTATCCAATATTTCTCATGAATTCAGAACCCCCATGCATGCGATCCTTAGTTTTGCCAATTTTGGTATTAAAAAGATTCAACAATCTCCTAGAAATAAATTATTGCACTATTTTGAGCAAATAAAAGTATCTGCCAATCGCTTAATGCCTTTAATAAACGACTTGCTCGAACTATATAATCTTGAATCAGGCAAATATTCCTTCAATAAACGTCCTCAAGATATTGTGCCAATTATCTTGTTTGTCATTCAAGAAAAACAAACCATTGCAAAGGAAAAACAGATTAAAATTTCACTCATTCCGCCAAAATGCGACACAATAGTACCCTTCAATAAAAATGCAATGATTCAGGTGATTCGTAAAATTTTGCAAAATGCCATTCATTTTTCAGGTAATAACACTGATGTCAAAATTCATATTGATTGTTTTCATGAGAATGAGAAAAAATACCTGGTGATAAATTTTATTGATGAAGGGATTGGCATACCTGAAAATGAACTGGGAAATATTTTTTCCAAATTCTATCAATGCGAAAAGACCAAATCTCATTTTGGCGGTACAGGTATCGGACTTTCAATTTGCAAACATATTGTTTTAAAACATGGTGGAGAAATTGGTGCAAAAAACAATGGTATTAAGGGGGCATGTATTTATTTTACCTTGCCGATTTAATTAATTAAATATCCAACAAAGAACAAGAAGTTATTAATGCCTGTCAAAAAGTCTAAAAAAGACTTGATCTATCTCAATTTTCATTATATAAAAAAAGATTGTTAAAAATCAATGCAATGATAATTGCGCATAAATACGAAAACCGATGCAGCACACAGATTTTGAATCCTGCAAAAGATTTAAAACCTCGCGGCTGAAAGGTATGAAAAGGAGTTTTTTATGAATATCTTAATATTTGGACCCAATGGGGGTGGCAAAGGCACACAGGGAAAAATTATCAAAGATAAATATGGCATGGCACATATTGAATCTGGCGCCATTTTTCGAGATAATATTTCCAATGGAACAGAATTAGGCGCTAAGGCAAAAGGCTTTATTGATAAAGGTGAACTGGTTCCTGATGAAATAACGATTCCCATGATTCTTGATCGTCTCAAACAAGATGACTGTAAAAAAGGGTGGTTACTGGATGGTTTTCCCAGGAACAAAAACCAATCTGAAAAATTGGATGAAGCGTTAAAAGCTGAAGGCATGGATTTAAGTATTGTTGTTGAACTTGAACTGGATCGAGAAATTGCCAAGAATCGCATTATGGGACGTCGTATTTGTCAGACAGACAATAACCATCCCAACAATATTTTCATTGATGCAATTAAGCCCAATGGTGATATCTGTCGTGTTTGTGGCGGTGAACTGAAAACACGATCTGATGATCAGGATGAAGACGCAATCAATAAACGCCACAATATTTATTATGATACTGAAACTGGCACATTGGCCGCTGCATATTATTTCAAAAACAAGGGTGATGTAAAATATATCACGCTGGATGGCAAACCTGGCGTTAAAGAAGTTAGCGAGGACTTGCTTTCCAAACTTCAATAATTCATTCAATTATTGAGACCAAATTTTGATAAAAAGGAGGCGAGTTTATTGAAAGATCTCGAAGTCAAGGTTATTGACAACGATGTTGAAAAAGCCATTCGTATTTTAAAGAAAAAAATTCAGAATGATGGCCTTTTTAAGCGTTTAAAGCTCAAAAAAAGCTATGAGAAGCCCAGTGAGTATCGACGTCGTAAATTACGTGAAGCAATGCGTCGGCATCGCATTGCAATTCGAAAAGGCTACAAAGTATAAGGTAAAAACTCAATGTTCAATCATTTGGACATTGAGTATACTTTCCAGGTTCGGGTCGGACCAGATAAATATTTATAACCAATTTAATTTATTAGAATATATTTTGAAAAACCACGATTTTTTGCTCTTTGAATCCTCATTTTGATTCCAAAATAGACCTTACCTTCTAAAATAATTCTAAGGAATGATCGAAAAAGAACATGCTTCTCATTCTGATGAAAAAAATGGGAATCCTATGGGCTAAAACCTTCTTTAGCCGAACTCTGTTATGAAGGAAGGATGCCATTTTTTTTTCTAATCTTAATCTGTATGATTAATTAAGTACTTAACAATTCATGGCTTACATTTTGCATATTTGCTAGTAGATTTTGCTTGATTAAATGAAAGGAAAAAATTTCGATCATATTGTAATTCTTATATATTTTTTTCTTGATTTTTTATGAAACTTCATATAGACACTTGAAAATCATTAATTCATAATAATAAATGAATTGTATTTAATTATTTAAGCGGATTGCGTGAAACGTTCCTAATTCTTTACATGGATTTAACTATACAAAGAACATTAACATTCTGTCCAACTGCATTTAGAGTAAATAACGCCTGACTTTTTAAAATTAACAATATTTTTCGACAGTCGGCAATGGATAGATAGAGCTGTTTTTTCCTTCCAAAACTGAGTTGACAACCGGACTCAAACGACCTTCAACCTCTTTCATTTGATTGAGGCAAATCTTGGATAAATCTATTTGGTTTTCAGCTAACATAAAACCGACCGTGTATAATAATGTGATCGTTTTTTACAGGAAAAGATATGATCAGACGATTGTTTATAAACATTCCCATATGCACAATAGTTGCTATTGTCTTAATATCACAGACAATATTTGCAAGACAGCTTGAGTGGCAGTGGCAAAATCCAACATTTCAGGGCAATCATTTGTATGCATTGTGGTCGCCCATAAAGAATCAGTTGATTGCTGGCGGTGCATTGGGAACGATTATCAGCTACGATGGTATTCAATGGCAAGAGCATCATATCGAAACCATTCAAAATATTAAATCCATATGGGCAAAGGACAATTATCGTGTAGCAGTGGGTGATATGGGCCAGGCGATTCATTTCATTGATAATCAATGGAAAATATTTCACATTTCTCAACAGCCCCTCAATGCACTTTGGGCCTTATCAAAAGATAATGTTTATGCTTTTGGAAACGCTGGCACTATTTATAACTACACTGATGATTCCTGGAAAACTGTGCAATCTCCAACAAGCAACAATTTGAATGATGCAATTGGTTTTGGAAATCAAATATTTGTTGCTGGAACAGCCGGAACATTGCTTCATTTTGATGCAACGAAATGGAATGTATTTCAAAGCCCAAAGCTGCTGGATTTTAAAGGTATATGGGGAATAGATCAAAACCTGATTTATGTTTGCGGTGCATACTTTGATGAAAACTGGCAACAAAAATCCTGTGTATATACCTTTGATGGAAATCAATGGAAAGAGCAGGGGGAATTTGAATCCAATGTTTTTCTCACACACATCTGGGGGGATACCGGCCATGTATATGTCTCAGATAATAAAGGTCGGATTTTCATATTACAGGATACGCAATGGAAGCAAGTTTTTAAAAGCAATCAAGGCATATATCGTCTGGCCCATATAGATCAAGGTTTTGTGGCTGTCGGTGAAAATGGCCAGTTTGTACGTGAAAATAACAGTAGCTGGTATGACGATATAGATAGCCCCAATCATACTGTTAATGCAATCTGGGGAGATTTATCACATACCTTTGCCGTCTGTCAGTCGGGTGTGATTTTATCCATGCAAAATAATTTATGGAATTTTCACAGTCAGATCACATCTAATGATTTAAATGACATTTCAGGAAATGAATACAACACATTTATTGTGGGCGAATCTGGATTTATGGCCACTTTAGATGGTCAGGTATTCGCCCCGATCGAATCTCAAACAAATTTAGACATTCATGCTGTCAGCGTAATTGATCACACAGCCATAGCTGTTGGTGAACGTGGACTGGTGATGCAGTATGCGAACAATTCATGGGAATTGATAGAATCATCCACAACACAAACGCTCTATGATATTTGGGCATATACCCCTGATTGTTTATATGCAGTCGGTAAAAATGGTACAGTAATTCATTATGATGGTGAGATCTGGCGAAAAATGGAAACACCCACAACACAAAGGTTATATGCTGTTTGGGGCACAGGACCAGATAAAATTTTTGCTGCGGGCAAATATGGAAATATGATCCAATTTGATGGTAACCAGTGGCATTTGGTTAACCATTTTCCAATATCTGACCATGTCATGTCAATGTGGGGACATGGCAATCGATTTTATGCTGCTGGTAACAATGGCACTCTAAGTTTCTATGATGGAAATGACTGGCAATTAATGGTTTCCCCCTGCATATCAGATATACATGCAATGTGGGGTCGATCAAACACAGATATATTTATTGGTGGTGCCAATGGTAGCATACTCCATTACCCTTATCAGATACCAAAAACAATTCAATTCGAATTACCAAGTAATTTGGCTGAAAACAAAGGCATACTGACTGGACAAATCCATGTGAACCCTGTGAGTGAAAACGATCTTGTGATAGAAATTCAAAGCAGCCTTCCCGATCATCTAATTGTTCCCCAATCCCTGACCTTGCCTTCAGGCTACACAATGGCTGAGTTTGAAATAACTGTTGTGGACAACAACAAGCATGATGGCCAAAAATTGGTCAATATTGAAGCCAAAGCCAATAATTTTATGCCTGCAATGGCCTCCATAACAATAGTCGATGATGAATCTAATCGCGGGATCTGGGTGATTGAGCATTTTCCTACTGACAATACACCTTTGCCCATTGATCATGTCAATGTTCGCTTTAATCGTGAAATTGATATTCAAACCTTTGATACGAATGACATCGTTATTACAGGTCCTCAAGGTACTCTTGTCTTGCATAACAACCTCGAATGGAATCAAAATACAGCCAGCATATTTTTTAATTCTCAGGAAACAAAAGGAAACTATACCATTACTGTAGGGCCTGATATTTCTGGAAATGATGGTGCAGGAATGGATCAGGATGGTGATGATCAATTTTACGAACCAATTGATGATGTTTACATCGGCCATTTTCTGTTGGAAGATCAAACTGGACCATGTGTTGATGCCCGATACCCCAAAGAACGTGTTAAAGGGCCAATCACGCAAATTATTGTAGAATTTAATGAAGAAATTGATGAATCTTCGTTCACCATTCAGGATATTGTTCTGATTGAAGAAAATGGGGCGCATATTGACATTGAAAAAATTATCAAACAAAATGATAATCAATATAAATTATTTTTAATGAATCCTATCGTATCCGGCGCTTATACTTTAAAGCTGGGACCGGAAATAACTGATCTTTCTGGAAATATCATGAATCAAGATCAGGATAGCATTTGCGGAGAAACAATAGATGATCAGTTTGTGTACCGGTTTGTTATTGACCATCAGGGCCCTAGAATTTTGTTTCATTCCTTGTTTGGCAAACAGAACAAGGTGATATCAACGTTTGATTTGACATTTAACGAGGCCGTCCTCACAAGCACATTTACAGTTGATACACTTTCATTTATAGGCCCCAATGGTGCATTATCCATTGAAAGTATTCAACAAATCTCAATGGATGCCTATCGAATTTCTACAACCCCCCAATACTGCGATGGACGCTTTGAATTAAAACTGCAACCAACCATTACAGATCTTGCTGGTAATTTTTTGGATCAAGATCAAAATGGCATTGGTGGTGAAGATTCCGATCGATTTGAATTGAGTATTCACCAAGAATTGCCCGATTTAGTCGTTACACAAATAAAATATGCGCCGGAAGCACAACCTGGTGCCAATATTGAAATCAATTGGTTTATTCAAAATAATGGTTTTGGGGAAACCACAGGTGTCTGGCAGGATGAAATATATTTATCGGATGATCCATTTTTGGGTGATGATACTCTTATTACTGAAGTCAATAATCAAATTTTACTAACAAATGGGATGCCATACTTTCGTTCAGTTTCCATTCCAGTACCAGATCAAAATGAGACGCATTATTGGATTGTGATTAAAACCAACGCCCAAAAAACACAGGATGAAAATAATTTTGATAATAATCAGACAATCAGCACATATCCATTCTGGAATACTCAACGTGCATACCCAGATCTTTTTGTGAATGATATTATTGTACCAGAAGTCATTTATGTTGGAGAGCCTGTCAACATTGCCTGGAACGTTATCAATCAAGGAAATGGGCCAACCAGTGCAGCTGTCTGGATGGATCGTGTCATTTTATCCACAGATCGTGTGATTGATGATCAAGATATTGAAATTGCCAGCATTCGTAATCCTGATTTTCTTGCATCAGGCGAACAATACTTTCAGGAAAAAGAAATTGTTTTATCATCAGATATTGCCAAAAACTCATATTATATGTTTATCCATACAGATGCTGCTGATCAGGTTGAAGAATTTGATCAGGAATCGAACAATCTGACAACAGCCATCGTTCCTGTATCAATTCAGACGCCAATACCTGGAAAACTGATTGTCACATCCTTTTCATCACCCGATCAGGCTGCCCCTGGGGATAACATTCAATTAACATGGACAGTTTTCAACGTAGGACAGGCTTCCATCGTTTCAACCAGTCATATGATTTTGTTATCAAAAAACAGGCAAATCGAACCGGAAAAAGATGCTGTTTTATTATGGACAAACGCTGAAAACTATCGCCCGGGGAAATTGTATACCTTAAGTTATTCGGTTAAAATGCCATCATTGATTGAAATGGGGGCCTACTTTCTGATTCCAGCAACAAATCAATCAGTGAATAATGAAACGCCTGTTGCTGCGCCTATCACAGTGACAACACTTGTTTTTCCTGATTTAATCGTTTCAAAGAATTTGGATTATCCAAACAGTTTACAAACAGATCAACTATTGACAGTTTCATGGCAGGTTAAAAACATTGGCCCGGGCAATACGCTTGTTTCCAACTGGCTGGATTATGTTTATTTGTCCAGGGATCGGATAAAGGATGAAAATGATATATTTCTCGGCAGCAGTCGACATGAAAATTTCCTTGATGCAGCCAATGGCCAGGTTCAGATTTCCAAAACATTTAAGATTCCAGAGTTTCTCAATGGGAAATACTATGTGTGTATTCACACAGATGCACTGCAAGGGATCACTGAATCAAACGAAAAAAACAATTTAACTTTTTCCCAATCACATATAGACATCCATCTAAAGCAAACCGACTTGACTGTTGTATCAGCAATGGCCCCATATTCAGCAATCACAGGACAATCAGCAACTTTTAATTGGCAGGTGCAAAATACAGGGGAAGACTCGGTGATAAAGCATTCATGGCAAGACTGTATATATCTGTCATCAGATGAAATATTGGATGAGAATGATATTGTTCTGGGCGAAATTGCCCATACCAGCATGCTGAATTCAGGACAGCGTATTGATAAATCATTGACTGCCAGCATTCCACCACTTATGGATGGTCATTACTATGCAATTATTCGGGTGGATGCACAAAATAATATTTTTGAAGCGGATGCCGAGCAAAACAATACGTATGTCATATCTTCTCCCATACATATTCATCATTTATTTCCAGATATTCGCATTGAAACGATCCATGTTGAAACCCCACAGGTGTATGCCAATGATACAATTGCCATATCCTATACCATGATTAATGATGGCCGCACAAATACTTATGGACAATGGATGAATCAATTTTATCTATCTCATGACAACAACCTGGATTTAGAAAAAGATACCATAATTGGTGCATTTGAATATAGCTCCCAAATATCAGCAGGATCCAGAGTGCACATTCAAAATGAACAACTCTTGTTACCAGCGCAGATATCTGGCACATATACAATATTTGTTCAGGTGGATGCATTAAACCAGTTGTATGAATACCAGGGTGAAAGTAATAATCAAGTTTCTGTGCCTGTTCATATTAATGATTCACCGGCAGATTTAAAAGTAATGAATATTCATGCTCCTGATGTCGCATATGCCGGAACAGCCATTCATGTATCCTGGGATGTTATCAATGCAGGGCTTCAGGACACACGTGAAGCATTCTGGTATGATCGAATCTATTTATCCAGAGATAGCATATTGTCGCCTGAATATGATATTGAATTGGGAGATATTATTCATAAGCAGCCTTTAATGGCAGGGGAAACATATTCATGTGCCCATTACTTTGTGATTCGACAGGATTTGAGTGGGCCATATTATATTTTAGTACAAACTGATGCTCAAAATCAGGTATATGAAAATAATAATGAAAATAATAATATTTTACAAGGCCAGGCAGATATTCTTTTGATAGGTGTGTATGTTGATCTAACAGCTTTTGACTTGGAATTTAACAATCATTCATGGGCAGGGCAATCAATGGATATCTCCTGGACTGTTAAAAATATTGGATTTGATGCCACACATGTCAGTTCATGGGAAGATATTATTTATTTATCAGATGATGCGATACCAGATATCAACGATACAGTGCTTGGCGTATATCAGCATAATGGTACTTTGAATGCCGGTGAAACCTATATGAAAACCAAAAACATCCAGATTCCGAAAGGCACTATTGGCAATTATTTTTTGATCGTTAAAACTGATGCGAATGTTTACAATGATGTATTTGAAAACCAGGCTGAAGACAATAATTATATAAGTAAAGACATCTTTGTTGATACAGCGCCCACCCCAAATCTCAATGTAACAAATCTTTATACTTCTGATGAGGTCTGGTCTGGCCAAAGTTTTCGTGCCACGTGGTCGGTTGAAAACAATGGCTCAATCTCAGCACAACCAGAAAGCGGCTTCTGGTATGACAGTGTGTATTTATCCAGAGATCCATTTTTAGATGTGGTTCATGATATTCCGGTTGGCAATGTCATGTTTGATGGCACATTGCCGGGCAATTCCGGCTCTTACACACAAGTCTTAGAAACCATGCTACCACCTGGGATCTCCGGTCCCTATTATGTGATTGTGCTTGCTGATAGTTCAATTCCAAGACATGTTTATGAAACCAACCGCGATGATAATGTATTGATTTCCCAAAATACGATCAATATTCAATTAACGCCACCATCCGACCTTATGGTTACGCGCATTTCAATACCAGAAATGGGCATGCCTGGTCAAATGCTTGAATGGCAATTTGTAATTAAAAATAATGGTTTACGCCCGGCTGTTGGTTCATGGTATGATACGCTTTACCTGTCATCAGACAAAATATGGGACATTGATGATCTTCGGATTGCGCGGCATTATCAAAATGGTGATATTTCTTCTGAAAATTCCTATACAGCAGTCGTGCATGCAAATGTACCCACAGCAGTTACCGGAAAATACTATGTCATTGTGCGTACTGATATTTTAAATGATATCAGAGAAACCAATGAACAAAACAATACATATGTCACATCAAAAAGAATTCAAATCGAAAACACGATACTAAAAAACGATGATATTATTCAGGGTAATATTTCACACAATGAATATCGATATTACCAGATTGATATTCAGCAGAATGAAGATATTGAATTAAAACTGAATGGCTCGGCTGCGTTATGCAGTGAACTATTTATTGGAAAAGAATATATTCCGAAACGAAGTTTGTATGATCAGCGCGGTGTATTGATTGATAATCACTTGATACTGAATAAAAGCGGACTGTCAAAAGGCATTTATTATGTAACTTTATATTCAAAAAATTGCGAAATTCAAACATCTTTTGAATTATCGTTAAATTATTTGGTGAACCTGCGAATTCATGAATTGAGTGTTAGTAAAGCCACAAATATTGGCATGACAACACTACAGATTGAAGGCGCAAATTTTCAACCCGATATAAGAGGGCGATTAACACGTGATCAAGTGAACCTGGAAAGGGTTCGTTCTATCAATGTACTCAACTCTGGCCTCATTTCTTTAACACTGGATCTCAATGACTTGAATGAAGGAACTTACCAAATTGTTTTGGAAAATCCGGATCATGAAACCGCACAAACCACCTTTGAAGTTGTAAATGAAAAGCGGGGTGAATTGTTTGCACGTTTGTTGATACCCGGTTATGTCAGTCAAAACAAGATATATCGCTTTACATTGGAGTATGGCAATATTGGTCATTCAGATATATTAGCGCCATTATTGGTCATATCTGCAGGTGAAGGCGGTCTTCTAAAAAAAGAAACTGATGATCATTTTTCCATTGAACCCATACAAATTTTATGCATTTCCGATCATTTTCCAGTGGATGTGTTACCACCAAATTCTTTTTATACGATCAAATTTGAATTCATGCTGATTTCTGAAGACTATGTTCCCTTTTATATTCAAATTATGGATCAACCAGATGAGCCCATTGATTGGGAAGGCCTTCAGTCCAGGCTTAAACCTGAACAAATTGATGATCAAATCTGGGACGTTTTGTTTGGAAAATTCAGATCAAATATGGGAAACACATGGGGTGATTATGTCAATCGACTTCGCCAGAATGCAGTAGAAAATGCATGCTATGGTAATGCAACCCGAGACGTTCAAGCATTGCTTCCAAATCTTGGTGCTGGCCGAAAAGATATTGCAATACCACTCCCCATGCCCCCAGGCACGCGACGCACAAGTGGCGGTTCCATTGCACCAGAGGTTGCTGATGTAAACAATAAACTGACATCCATTGGGACAGGTACCCTGCATCATATTCTTTTTGATGGCACCATTGAATATACGATTCGGTTTGAAAATAAAAGCACTGCAAGTGCCTCAGCCCAATATATCCAAATTGAGGATCTGTTGAATGAAAACCTGGATATCACAACCTTTGAATTGAAAGAAATTGCTTTGGGAGATAATCAGATTGATATACCTGAGAATCATTCTTATTATCATACCCGATTGGATTTGCGACCATCTGGAAAGGATATACTCGTTGATATTGAGGCCGGAATAAATCATAATTCACGATTGGCCCGATGGATATTTTCTGCCATTGACCCAAAAACCGGGGAACAATCCGAAGATCCATTAAATGGATTCTTACCCCCAAATGATTTTGAAAATACAGGTGAGGGATTTGTAAGATTCCAAATCAAGCCAAAATCAGATATTGAATCAGGAACCATTCTGAATAACATGGCAACAATTATTTTTGATAGAAATGAACCGGTGGATACCCCCATTGCATATAATACCATTGATTTAAGTATACCAGAAAGTCGGGTAGAACTTGTCTGTGCCCCTAAAAATTTTGCAATACCGATCAGATGGGGCGGTCAGGATACACACAATGGATCTGGCATTGCTGTCTATGATATATTTGTATCAGATAATGATCAACCCTATGAATTGTGGTTATCGCAAACAAAAGCAACAAGTGGGCAATATATTGGTAATCCAGGACATCAATATTCTTTTTATTCCATTGCCACTGATAAAGTTGGCAATGTAGAAACTCCACCCGCACAACCTGATGTGATTATTGTGTTGGAAAATAATTTGCCGCCAGATGCACCTGTTTTGATTCCTCCAGATAATAATACAGGCCATGCTTCTTCAAGCCCTACTTTAAAGACTGATGTATTTAGTGATCCAGATCAGTCCAATCACATGGCGACACAATGGCAAATCAGCAAAACACAAGATTTTTTAATGTTGGTGATGGATATTAAGAGTCAGATGTTTTTAACAGAATTGACTGTCCCATTTGGCATTTTATCTGCTCATGAGAAATACTATTGGCGTGCATGCCATATTGATCAACATTCAAGTATGTCCGACTGGTCAGAATATAGCACGATTACAGTAACAGATCTCGATTTGCCATTAATTATGGATGATACAATTGATCTCGATCAAAATGGTTCATCCGATATTTCACAGACCAATATGGCACTGATCCAAATAAACACAAAATATATGGGGGTACAGAGTCAAACCGATAATGTCACGATCATATCGGCCCGATCAATTGAAAATACCTTTGGACAGTATCCAGCAGATATGCCCTATGGACTAATCAGCTTTCGTGCGGTGTGTCCTGCTGGTGCAGAGATTGATGTTCAAATCTACTTTTCAGAGGAAATTCCAGTGAATGCAAGCTGGTATAAGTCGGATTATAACAATGGATTTTCAGACTATTCCACGCGCACAGAGAAAGATTTACCAGGGCATGAAATTACAGTGAAATTAAAAGATGGTGGCTTTGGCGATGCAGATGGTGTGATTAATGGTGTCATTGTTGATCCAGGTGGCATTGGCATACTGTATGAGGATGATGTTGTGGCTGATGATGGCGATTCAAATTGTTTCCTTGATTTGATACAATTATTTTAA
>Ga0272440_1002430_pt1 | contig 14523 bp, 19 predicted proteins | sample SSMMMBAug17_FD_192440 | JGI IMG/M metagenome (GOLD analysis project Ga0272440, IMG submission 192440) | Marine sediment archaeal communities from Little Sippewissett salt marsh, Falmouth, MA, United States - SSM-MMB-Aug17 | ecosystem: Environmental > Aquatic > Marine > Wetlands > Sediment ...
CCAAGGCCTTATCACCCGAAACCGAATGCCCCCTCACGGAGGGATTTTTTTTTGGGTGGTGAGAAAAAATGGAAGAGACTGACCTGTTCGGCGATCCCATTCGCCGCTCCGATGGAAGACGTGGACGGCCAGCGCATCGCTGGTCTTTGAGAAACAGCAATAAAGTCAAGATGTTACTGGCTCTTGGCTGGAGCAATGAGCGGATTGCGGCGGCGATCTATGTGTCTCTTCCCACGCTGCGGAAGTATTATTTTTCAGAGTTGAAGGCGCGCGACACTCAGCGGGATCGCCTTGTTGCCCGTCAGTTGGAGCGGACCTGGGAGCAGGCCGAGGCTGGCAATATTAGTGCCGAGCGGATGTTCTCGCATCTGATGACAAAGAACGACGATCTGTTTGATCGCGCTCTGCGCGCCGACAGCAAGCCGAAAGATGCAGCTCCCAAGGCGAGCGAGGGCAAAAAGGATTTGCTGCGCCGCGCCGCGCTTGATGCGGAAGCTTCGCTGGAGGCGGAGATCGGGGCGGAGGCGCATGAAATCCGCAAGCACTGAGGCGCTGCCGCGTTTCGCTTGCCCGGATTGGTGGGAGAAGATTCAGGCGGGTGAAACGCCCATCCCTGAAATCCCGCTGAATGAGGATCGCGCGGCGCGGGCGCTGTCGTTCTTCAACCGGCTCAGGCTTCCTGATGTGGCCGGAACGCCTCGTCTGGCAGAGGCCTGCGGAGATTGGTTTCGAGATATTCTTGTGGCGTTTCTCGCGTCAGAAGATCCCGACACGGGCGCACGGCTCGTTTGGGAATTGCTCTGCATGGTGCCCAAGAAAAACTCGAAGTCGACCTACACGGCGGCTTTGGGGCTGACGGCTCTGTTCATGGAGGACACGCCGAACGCGCAGATGCTTCTGGTGGGTCCGAGCCAGAACATTTCGGAACGGTGCTATGCGCAGGCGCGCGGGATGATCCGGCTCGACAAAGAATTGAGCGCCATCTTCAAGCTGCAAGATCACACGAAGACGATCACGCGGCAGAAGACGGGCGCGCGGCTGGCGGTCAAGACATTCGACACGTCCATCGTTACCGGGGAAATCCCCGTTCTCACGATCCTGGACGAGCTTCACGAGCTGGGCAAAAAGAACGGCGCGCAGGCGGTGATGCAGCAGATTCGCGGCGGTGGGATCACCACCACGGGTGGTCAGTTGATGATGATCACCACGCAGTCGGACAAAGAGCCTGCGGGCATTTGGCGGTCGGAGTTGAAAAAGGCGCGGGCGATCCGCGACGGGACGTTGGGTTCTGCACCGATCATGTTGCCGGTGCTTTACGAGTTCCCGAAGGAATTGCAACAGGATCAAGCCTTTTGGCGCGATCCGGCGCATTGGGAATTGGTTTTGCCGAATGCGGGCCGCTCGATTTCGATGCAGCGTTTGGTGGACGATTACCAGAACAACGGCGCGGCCTCGCTGGAGGCGGAGCAAATCTGGGCCAGCCAGCATCTCAATATCGAGATCGGTTTGGGCCTGCATGGTGAGCGGTGGATCGGCGCGGATTACTGGCCCGCGCAGCGTGACGCCGCGCTCACGGGGCTGGATGCGCTTTTAGAGCGGTCAGAGGTCGTTGTGGCCGGTGGCGACATTGGCGGCGCGGACGATCTTTTGGGGTTTGCGGTGATCGGGCGCGAGGCGGTGACGCGCAATTGGCTCGTTTGGACGCGCGCCTGGTGTTCGCCGGATGTGTTGGAGCGGCGCAAGGAAATCGCCGAGAAGCTGCGCGACCTGGAAGCCGATGGCGATCTGGTTATCCATCCTGAGTCGACCGAGCATATCGCGCAGGTGGCAGATGTGTGTGACCACATTCGTGAGGCGGGTCTGTTTCCTGAGAAGGGGGCTGTTGGCCTCGATCCTTGGGGTGTCGGCGCGCTGGTGGATGAGCTGCATGCGCGCGGGTTCGCGCCGGATATGATTCAGGGCGTGGGGCAGGGCTTTCGTTTGAACGGGGCGATCAAGGGGCTTGAGCGCCGGATCATGGATGGGCGGCTCTGGCATGGCGGTCAGTCGCTCATGGATTGGTCGATTGGAAATGCAAAAGCGGAATCGCGAGGGAACAACGTGATGATCACGAAGGAAAAAGCCGGTGTCGCGAAGATTGACCCGCTGATCGCTCTGTTCAACGCGGCGATGCTGATGGATCTGGGGCCGGAGCCCGCGCGGCGCGACATGAGCGCCTTTATCGCAAATCCGGTGATGATCGTATGATCGGGAAACTGGTGCGCGGTGCGCTGCGCGGGATCAAAGCGGAGTTGGCGACGGGGGAGAGCGGCTGGATCGCCGTTGATCAGGACGGCGCCACGGTGTCGAGTTTTGGCACCATGACTTCCTCCGGCGCGATGGTATCCGCGCAGTCGGCCCTGCAACTGTCGGCGGTTTGGGCGGCGACCACGCGCACGGCGCAGCTGGTGTCGACCCTGCCGGTGAAGCTGATGGAGAAGCGCCCGAACGGGGATCGTGTGCCGGTGGATGATCCGTTGCAGGATATGCTGACCCAGCGCCCGAACCAGATGCAGACAGCGCCGGAGTATTTGGAGGCGAAGATTGCCGCGCAGCTGTTGCAGGGCAATGCCTATTCCGAAAAGCTGATGATCGGCAATCGTGTCGTCGGGCTGCGGCCTCTGGGGAGCGTTTCGCCCATTCGGCGCGCGGACGGTCGGTTTGACTATCGCTTTGCGGATCGGGGCAAGACCGAGGTTCTGCCGCCGGAGAAGGTGTTTCACATTCGCGGCTTCGGGTTCGGCGATGGGCTTGGCCTATCGGTTGTTAAATACGGGGCTCAGGGCATCGGGGCTGCGCTGTCTGCCGATGAGGTCGCATCGAGTTTCTTTGGCAATGCGCTGACCCCTTCGGGGTTTTTGCAAACCGATCAGACGCTGGATGAGGCACAGCGGGCGCAGTTGGGTGAATACCTGAGAGCCTATGCAGGCTCGAAGCGCGCGGGCAAGACCATGGTCCTGGAACATGGGCTGACCTACAATCCGGTGTCGATCAACCCGGAGGATGCGCAGCTTTTGCAGACGCGCCGATTCCAGGTGGAAGAAATCTGTCGCTGGTTTGGTATTCCGCCGATTGTCGTTGGTCACGCGGCGGAGGGGCAGACGATGTGGGGGTCCGGGGTCGAGAGCATCATGCTGTCGTGGCTCACCACGGGGATCAACCCGCTGTTGCGGCGGCTTGAGGCGCGGCTGAACACCGATCTGGTGCCCGCGGCGAATCGTGGCAAGTGGTATTTCGAGTTCAACCGCGAAGCCATGCTGCAAATGGACAGCAAGGCCAAGGCGGAATTCCTGTCAAAGATGATCACCACGGGGACGCTGTCGCGCAACGAGGCGCGCGAAAAGCTGAATTATCCGCGCCACGCCGATCCGGCGGCGGATGCGCTGATGGCCCAGACGGCCCTCGCGCCTATCGACACGCTCGGAAAGGAAAGCACATGAAGCGGGCACTTCCGAAAATGGAGATCGGGGCAAAGCCGCCGGTCAAATCGCAGATCATTCAAAGCGCGCTGCAACGCTGGCAGCCGGAGGTTCAGGCCGCCATGTCCGACGAGGGCGCGACCATTTCGATTTTCGATGTGATCGGGCAGGATTACTTCGGCGAGGGTGTCACGGCCAAGCGGATCGGTGCGGCGCTGCGGTCCATCGGCGACCGGCCCGTGACGGTTTATATCAACTCGCCTGGCGGTGATGTGTTCGAGGGGTTCGCGATCTACAACCTGCTGCGCGAGCATCGCCAAGAGGTGACGGTGAAGGTGGTGGGCCTTGCGGCCTCTGCGGCGTCGTTTATCGCGATGGCCGGTGATGAGGTGCAGATCGGGCGCGCGGGGTTCCTGATGATCCACAACGCATGGGTTGTGGCGATGGGCAACCGCCATGACCTGCGCGAGATCGCAGATTGGCTGGCGCCGTTTGACGCGGCGCAAACGGACATTTTCGCGGCGCGCACGGGGCTCGATCCTTCTGGCATTGCCACGATGCTTGACAAGGAAACGTGGCTTTCCGGCTCGGAGGCCGTGGATCAGGGATTTGCGGACGGGTTTCTGCCGGCGGATGAGGTGATGACCGCATCCGATGCCGAGGCGAGGCCGGAGGCACGGTCTGTCCGCGCGGAGCGAAAGTTCGACATTCTGGCGGCGCAATCCGGGATTGCGCGGTCCGAGGCGCGCAAGTTGCTGCGCGATATCAAGGGGGGCGCGCGCGATGCCGCCCCGACCGGCGCGCCAGAGGCCGCCGCTTTGCTGGGGGAAGTCGATGATCTTCTCCAAACCGTAAAATCACTCAGAGGGTAAAATCATGAAACATGGTTTTGATCTGGCAGCGCTTCAGGCGCATGCCAAAAAGGCGCCTGCGGGCGTGATGGAAATGCCGCGCGCGGATGCGAGCGCGGTGTCTGCGCAACTGTCCGAGGTGAGCGCCCAAGTGAAGGCGCTGCGCGAGGATGTTCTGCCGAAGGCGGAAAGCGCGCTGAAAGAGGCGGAGAAGGGCGCGGCCCTGTCGGCAGAGGCCAAGGCCAGCATCGACAAGCTGATGGCGCAGTTCAATGAAGCCAATGCCAAGCAGTCGAAGCTGGAAGGCGCGCTCGAAGCGCTGGAAAGCCGCAATGTCGATCTGGAACAACAGGTCGCGGCGGGGCTGTCCGGTTTTGGCGGCGGCAATGTCAAGTCCCTGGGGGCCAAGATCGCCGAGTCCGATGAGATGGCCTCCTACGTGGCAGCAGGTCTGAACGGCTCGATGAAGCTGGATGTTTCTGCGGCGATCACCACGGCGGATGGCTCCGGCGGCGGTGTCAACTGGTCCGAGCGGGAAGAGACGCCGGTGAATATGCCGCGCCGCATCTTGCGCATCCGCAATTTGTTGAATGTTGTGACCACTCAGGCGGGTGTGATCGATTACGCAAAGCAGACCACGCGGACCCACGGCGCGGCGCCGGTGGCCGAAGGGGGCACTTCGCAGGAGTCCTCCTATGGCTGGACGAAAGCGAATGCCATCGTGAAAAAAATCGCGCACCATACCCATGCCTCCGACGAGGCGCTGGCGGATGCGGGGCAGTTGCAGGGCCTGATCGACGGCGAGCTGCGCGATGGTCTCGACCTCAAGGAAGAGGGCCAGATTCTTGCCGGTGACGGCACCGATGAAAACCTGAGCGGCTTGATCACCGAGGCCACGGCCTTCTCGGCTCAGGCTGGTCTGCCCAATACCGACCGTCTGGAGCGGCTGCGCCTTGCGATGCTGCAAGTGGTTTTGAACGACTACAACGCCGACGCCATGGTTCTCAGCCCCGTCGATTGGGCTGCTATCGAGCTTTATCGTGAGACCGCGACCGGTCAGTTTATCATCGGTGGTCCCGATGCGCCCGCTGGTCCGACGCTGTGGCGCTTGCCTGTCGTGGAAAGCAATTCCATGGCGGCGGGCACCTGGCTGGTCGGTGCGATGCGGATGGCGGCAACGCTCTATGACCGTATGACCACCGAGGTTCTGATCTCTTCGGAGCATGGCACCAACTTCGTCGACGGGATGAAAACGATGAAGGCCACCAAGCGCCTTGCGCTGGCGGTCAAGCGGCCCGCGTCTCTCGTGAAGGGCAACTTCACCTTCGCCTGATGGCGGGGGTGATCTGACGACATAGGGCGGGGCCTTGGGGCCCCGTCTTTCATTTCAAGGGAGTTGCCTGACATGGCTCAGAAGACCAAGACATTCAAAATGCTGTTCCAGCAGGACTGTGGCTGGGGCAAGTTCGTTCCTGGTGTGGTCTATACCGTCACCGAGAAAACGCCGAAGACCGCCAAGGCGCTGGATCTGTTTCTGAAACGCGATCTGGCGGTTCTCTGCGATGCGGATGGCCTGACCGACGACGAGAAGAAGGCCAAGGCGGAAGCCGAGGCCAAGGCGAAGGCCAAGGGCTGATCCATGACCTCCGGTGTGACGCTCGATGATATCAAGGCGCATGTCGTTGCTGTGGATTTCAGCGACGACGACGCACTGTTGCAGGGCTATCTGAGGGCGGCGGAGGAATGGGTTGCGGCCTATCTGCGCCGCGATATGAGCACGGCCTTTCCCGATGGCTGGCCCGCGCCGGTGCAGCAGGCGGTGAAGCTGATGGTGGCGCGTTTCTATGAGCATCGGATCGATGATGCGGACGCAGGCGCGCCGCTGGTGGTTCAATCGGGGCTGAAGGATATGCTTGCGCCCTATCGGGCCTTCGTATGACGCGGGCGGGCGCGATGCGGCATCGGGTGGCGTTTGATGCGCCTGTGGAGGTTCGCACCGATACGGGCGGCTTCTCAAAGACGTGGCAGGAGCAGTTTTTCACCCGTGCGGGGTTTCAGTTCCTGCGCGGTGGCGAGGGGGTTCAGGCGGCGCGTTTGGCGGGCAATCAGGTAATTGTCGCGACGATCCGTAGCCATGCGGCAGCGAAAGCCGTGACGCCGGGCTATCGGATGCGCGATCGGCGCACGGGGGTGGTTTACAACGTGCGCACGGTTGAGCCAAACAAAGAGAAGCCAGAGCAATACCTTGACGTGATGGCGGAGAGTGGGGTGGCAACATGAGCGCATCCACGGCCCTGCAAAAAGCGGTTTATCAGGCGTTGCAGGCCGATGCTGGCCTGACCGCGCTTGTCGGTGATCGGGTGTATGACGTGCCGCCTTCTGGTGCGACAAAGCCCTATATCAGCCTCGGCCCGTCCTCTTTCTATCCTGAGCGGCGCGATTGTATGACCGCGCGCACGGAGAGCATCCAAGTGGACGTTTGGGCGGGCGATCATATGGACCGCGCGCCCTGCAAGCGCATCTGTGACGCGGTGGTGTCGGCACTGGACGCGGTGAATCTGTCTTTGGATGATCCGTATGCCTGCGGTCGGTGCGATCTGGTTCTGGCGCGGGTTCTCGATGACCCCGACGGGATCACGAAACACGGCGTTTTGCAGTTCGAAGTTGAGGTTAGCGGCTAGGGCAGGCGTCTTTGAAAAGCGCCTCTTGTGCTTCATTCGCGTCTGAAATTTGCCGGATCAATCGAGACGTTCGCAGGCCGTAAAGCTGCACGTCTGGATTGCTGTGGCCCCTGAGCGTTTCACTGATCGAGGTTATCGCCTCCTCTGACAGGCCGACGATTTCGCGGTCCATCGCCCACGCATCGCATATCGAAAAATCCTCCGCTGTGGCGGGGGCGGCGAGAAGCGCGAGGGCAAATAACAGTCTCACGGGTGGCTCCTATGGTTGATAGCGCGAAGTTCAAGAGGAAGATGGCCGCGATGCGGTCGGAAGTCAAAGAGGCGCTGACGCGATCTGTCGAGGCCAACGCGGAAAAGGTGTGCACGGAAATGCGTGCTGCGCTGGCAGTCCAGTATCCGGCGGTTGCGGCAAAGGTTGAGATTGGCTGGACGTGGGGAGAGGCCCCGCGCGGGTCATTCACCATCGGCAAGGCATCGTTCAACGGCAAAGAGACCACGGCGCTGAGTGTTACGATCTACGCGCGGGCCAAGTCTGGCAGCGGGATCAGCGCGGGCTGGTTCGAGTTCGGAACGGCGGAGCGTTTCACCAAGTCGGGCAAATCAACGGGCCGGATCACGGCAGGCCCATTTTTCTATCCGGTATACCGCGCCAATCGGCAGCGGGTTCAAAGCAGCCTCCGCGCCGTTCTGCGGCGGGCGGTGAAGAAGATCAACGCCAGCTAAGGAGTGATTCACATGGCGGAAGCAACAACAGCGGAGTTCCACGAGCTGGTTCTCGAAGTTGAATTCGATCCTGTTGGTGATGCAGGCAGTTACACGCGGGTGTGCGGCATCACTGATCTGAATATCAACCGCACCAATAACACCGACACGGCAGAGGTGCCGGATTGCGCAGATGAGAGCAAGCCGCACCATATCAAGCGTTCCGTGCGGTCGCAGGATGTGACGATTTCCGGCACTGGCGTGTGGGCGCTTTCCTCGCACCAGGACATGATGGATTGGTTCGCCACGGGCAAGACTCTGAACGTGCGCGTGACCAATGCCAAGGTGACAGCGAGCGGCGCAAGCGGTGATACGGAGACGGAGACCATCCCGATGATCCTGTCCACGCTGAACAATGCCCGCACCAAGGGTCAGGTGGTTTCCGCTGAAATCAGCCTTGAACAAAACGGCAGCGTGACGCGCGGGGAAATCGCCTGATGCAGTCGGTTCGCCTGACATGGCCGGGGGGCGAAAACGCCTTCCGGCTGCGCATCGGTGAATTGCGGGCGCTGCAAACGGCGCGCAAGTCTGGGCCGGAGGAGATTTTCAATCGCATTCGCGCGGGCAAGTGGGAAGTGGATGACCTTGTGCAGGTTATCCGCTTTGGCCTCGTCGGGGCGGAGGAAATGAATGCGAGCGATGCAGCAACGCTGGTGACGCCGCTCATTGATCTGCACCCAGCCTCTAAGTTCAAACTGACCGCTCTGGCGATCCTTGGGGCCGCGCTTTTCGGCGTGGAGGATGACCCCGTGGGGGAGCCGGAGGGGGTGACGGAGACGCCCCCCGAAAGTGGAAGTTCTCCGAGTTCTACGGGGCAGGAGCCTTGATAGGCTGGACGCCTGAACAGGTGGACCGGATGGGCGTGTGGGAATTTATCGCCGCAACCTCCGGCTATGCCAAAGCGCACGGCGGCGGGAAAGCCCCAAGCGGTGAAGGCATGAGCGAAGAGCGTATGCGCGATCTTGGAATTGAGGGGCTGTAATGTCTGACGATGATCTTCTTGTCCGTATCGGGCTGACCGAAAAGCAATACCTTGCGGCTCTGGCGCGGATGGAGAGCCAATCTGTGCGCAGCGCCAAGAAGGCTGAGACGGAATGGAAGAAGTCCAACGCTTCTTTCGTGCGCGGGGCAGAGCGTGCCAACCGATCGGCTGGTAGCTTTGCCAATGGCGGGCTAAGGCAGATGGGGATGCAGCTTTCGCAGGTCGCGCAACAGGGCGCGGTGACGGGCGATTACCTGCGCGCCATGACGGTGCAGGCGGCGGATATTGGCCTTGCCTTCGGGAAGATGGGCATTGCCATCGGGGCGGCGATTTCCGTGCTTGGCCCTATGGCGATTGAGATGATGAAAACCCACGAGGGGGCGGAGAGCGCGAAGGAAAGCATAAAGGCGCTCTCCGAGGCGATGCAGCGGCTGAATGAGGCGCGGAACAATTCGGGGCGCGGGTCGGCTGACCTGGCGACCGAATACGGCACGATGGCGGCGGCGGCGCGCGAGTTGTTCGAGATTGAGCAGCAGATTGCGCAGATGCGTTCGGCAGATGCGCTGAATACGGCTACGCGCAGCATCGCGGGCGAATTGGGTGTGGGCGGGTCTTTGGATTTCGGTCCTGACCAAATACGCAAATATGAAGAGACCGCGCAGGCTCTGATGGATGAGCGGGCGAAGCTAGAAAGCCTTTTTGCGCAGAGCGGCGGCAACGTTATGGACGCGGTTCCCGTTTCTCAGCTTGAGGCCGCCGCTGACCGCATTGCGACAATCAACAGCAACCTTTCGGATCTTCGCCAAGTGACGCGAAACTTTGACGATCTGGCTGACATGCTTGGGATCACAGAGGATGAGGCGCGAGAGGTGGCGGCGCGGTTTGCCGAGATCGGGCAGGCCGATGGGGCGCGGGCGCAGGCCGAAGCAGCAAACGACCTCTGGCAATATATTGCAAAGGCGTCTGACAACCTTTCTGACGCAACCGCAGAGGGCGAGGCGCTTCACCTCCAGTTGAAAGAGGTTGTTCTAGCGTCGATGCAGCAGGCTACGATCGATGTGGTCAGCAACATCGCAGCGGGGGCGAATGAGGCTGCGCGGATGGCCGATGAAATCCAGCGCGCGGTGAACGGCATGATTGCCCTGAGTGCGCAGGGCATTTCCAGCCTGCGCGAAAGCGAAATCCGCCTTCAACATGCGGGCGATCCTGTCGCCACGGCGGGCGCGCTGGCGAAAGAGAAATTTGGCGATGTGTCGGGATTTGACCCCATTCTGCGCGGCGCGATGGAGCAAAAGCGCGATCAGTATGTCTCGGATGCGATGGCAACGGAGCGCAACCGCCAAGCCTTGATCGAGGCGCAGAAAGCGGCCTCGTCTTCTGGTAAGTCAAAGCGCTCTGGTGGCAGCAAGTCAAAGCTGACGGAGACGCAAAAGGCCGAAGCCGATGCAATCAAGCAGGTTGAGCGGTATGTGGAGCAGACCCGCACGGCGGTGGAGCAATACAACCACGAGCTTGAACAGTTGGCAGCACTCAAGCCGTTCTTTGAGGCCACTGGCAATGCCGAAGCCTATGCCCGCGCTGTGCAAGAGATCGAAGAGGAATTTCGCAACGTCCAATTCGAGAAGGTTAACAATGCGATTGACAGCATTTCAGATGCGATGGCCGATGCCATTGTGAACGGCGAGGATATGGGCGATGCGCTGCGGAATGTGTTTAAGCGCATCGCGGCTGATCTGATTGCCAGCGGCATTTCCAACATGCTGAAAAACGTGTTTAGCGGCCTTTTAGGTGGCGGTGGCGCTGGCGGTGGCATCCTGAGTTCGATCTTTGCAGGCTTCTTCGACAGCGGCGGCTATATCCCGTCTGGCAAGGTGGGCATGGCGGGCGAGAAAGGCCCCGAGCTTGTTCACGGCCCCGCGCATGTCATTAGCCGGAAAGACACGGCTGCGATGATGCGGGGCGGCGGGTCTGTTTCGATGGGCGTCTCTGTCACGGTCAATGCCCAAAGCAATGAGCCGCCAGCCATCGGGGAGGAGGTGGCCCAAGCGGTGCGGCGCGCGGCGGAGCAGATCGTGGATCACAAGCTGCACAAGGCGGTGCGCAAGGGCGGGCTTATTGACGCAAAATATGGGGGCGCGCGCTGATGCCGGAGGAGTTGACCATGCCTGCGGGCTGCGATCTGATAATGCCGGATGGTCCGCGATACATGACCGCAACGCGCCGCGCTGAGTTCGAGGGCGGCTATTCGCAGCGTTCTTCTGCGGGGCCGAATTCGCTACGGATGGGCCGCACGATTACCGTGATGGGGCCGAAGGCGGGCATCAAAGAGGTGTCCGATTTTTTGGCGCGGATGGCGGGGGTTGGGGCGTTCTATCTTCGCGCGCCTTGCGAGGATGAGCCTGTTCTTTACTCCGCCGCATCGTGGCAGGTTATGAACACGGGCCACGATAGCGCGCGCCTCACGGCTGAGTTGCGCCAAGAGTTCGATATCGTCTGATGGAGACCTTTGACGACGATCTGCGCCGCGAGCTGGAGGGCTTCGAGGTCGGCGAGGTGGTGGAGTTGTTCACCGTGGATGCCACGGGCATCGGGGGTGGTGTGTATCGCTTTTCGCCCACGCCTGTTCAAAGCTATGGCGGCGCTCAGGTTGCCCCGCAGTTCGGCGGCGGGACCTATGCCGTGGTGCCGTTTGAAAGCGAAGGGTGGGAATGGTCTGCGGGCGGAAGCCTGCCGCAGCCAACGGTGCGCTTTTTGATTGCGCGCGAGGATGGCGACCAGTTGTCGGTGGCGACCTACCTGCTGGCAATGGTGGCGTCTCTCGATGACCTGTTGGGCGCCAAGGTGCTGCGGGTCAAGACGCTGCGCAAGTATCTGGACGATGGCGCACAGCCTGACCCGCAGGCGCATTTGGGCGTGGAGGTCTACACGGTTGCGCGGAAGGTCAACCAGACCCCCGACATGATCGAATTTCTCCTGCAATCGGCACTTGATCTGGAGGACGTGATGCTGCCGCGCAGGCAGGTGGTGAATACGTGCCAGTGGAGCTATCGCCGCGCTTTGCCCGATGGCTCATTCGATTACACGGGCGTGACCTGCCCCTATGTCGGCAATGTGTATTTCGACGCGAGTGGGGAGCGGGTGTCGGTGCCTGCACTCGACAAGTGCGGGCGGCAGTTGAGCGATTGCAAGGCCCGCTTCGGGCGCACGGCGGAATTGCCCTATGGCGGATTTCCAGGCGCGGGGAAAATTCAGAGATGAGCGGCATGTTTGATTCTCAGTGGTTTCGCAAGTCCGATGCGGTATTCACGGCGGAAGTGCTTGCGGATGCGGGCGCTCATGCGGCATCCGAGGCCCCGAATGAGGCTTGCGGGATTGTGCGGGCGGGGCGCTATGTCCCGTGCAAGAACGTAAGCGCCACCCCTGCGGAGACCTTCGAGATTGCCGCCTCCACAATGGGCAAGGCGTATAAGGCGGGCGATCTGCAAGGCGTGATCCACTCGCATCCGGGCGGGCCGTGGTATCCCTCCGAGGCGGATATGGCAGGGCAGATGGCCTCCGGTGTGCCGTGGGCGATCCTCGTGCCGGGGGAAGAGAGCGCGGCGCTGGCCTGTCATTGGGGCGGTGCTCGGCCAAAGGTGTTTCACGATGGGCTGCACGTCCCGCGCGTGTTTCTGCATGGGGTGAGCGATTGCTATTCGCTGGTGCAGGATTACTACCGCGAAGCGCATGGCCTCGCCTTGGCGGACTTCCCGCGCAAGTGGAATTGGTGGCGTGAGCCGCAAGAGGGGCAGGGCCTCTATCTCGACAATCTGGAAGCGCAAGGCTTCGAGGTGGTCACGACCGACCCCGACAGTTTCAAGACGGTGGCGCAGGCGGGCGATGCCTATCTCATGTGCATCCGGTCCAAGGTGCCGAACCACGCGGGCATCTATCTCGGTGACGGGCTGCTGCTGGAGCATATGCACGGCGCGCTGTCGCACCGCGAACCGATTGAGCGCAAGCTGTCGCACATCACACACTGGCTAAGGCCGAAGGGCTGACACATGACACATTTTCAGAAACCTGAAGACATTGGTGCCGAAACAGGCCATCTGCTGCATGATCTCTTGGGCGTCAAATTTGATCGAGAATGCGATCAAGAACCTCTCGTGTCTCCGCAGTATACAGGAACGGAACGTCCGCGTTCTGATTTCGAACGGCCTGCCGGTAAGCCTCGCGGTCCTCAGGTTTCGGAAACTGGTGCTTTATCGCCTGAACAAGAAAAACGGCGTGGACGCTTTCCACAATCCGAAGCTTCCGCTCCAGCGCCTGCACTTGGTGTTCGAGTTCTTCAATTCTTTGGTCTGTATCGGGCATAGGCGAATCCTTTCATGATCCGCACCGTATACCTTCACGGGGCCTTGGGAGAAGCCTTTGGCCCGCAGCACCGCTTGGCCGTGGAGACGCCTGCCGAGGCGATCCGCGCGCTGGCAACGCTTCTCAAGGGGTTCGCGGCCCATGTGGAAGAGCGCTATTATCAGGTGTTTCGCGGCGCGGAATTGGACGGGCGCGACCTGACCCCGCAGGAGCTGCACGTCACGCTGGCCGACGATGAGGGCGAAATCCATATCGTTCCCCGCGCGGCGGGCGCGAAAGATGACGGGCTGGGCAAGATCCTTTTGGGCGGGCTTATGATTGCGGCGGCGTTCATTATCCCCGGCAGTTGGGCCATCGCGGGGCAGGCTGTTTCCGGCATGGTGGGCCAGATGGGCGCGGCGATGGTTCTGGGCGGCATTGCAACGATGCTGGCCCCCACGCCTGCGGCAGAAGATTACGAAGATCAGGATGGCCCGAAGTCGCAAATGTTCGGCAGCGCGGTCAACGTCACATCGCCCGGTGTCGCGGTGCCGGTGATCGTGGGGGAATGCGAGGTTGGCTCTGTCGTCGTTTCGGCGGCGATCCACGTAGAGGACATGGTGGAATGACGGCGGCTATTCGCGGGGCAAAGGGGGGCAAGGCGGGTGGCGCGGGCAGCGCCCCCTTCGAGCAGGACGATAACCTGCTCATTGAGTCTACCGCGCGCATCCTTGACGTGGTGTCAGAGGGGCCGATTGAGGGGTGGGCAGACCCCGATTATCCGGCGAAGTGCATCTATTTCGACGACACGCCGCTGCAAAACCCCAACGGCTCTTTCAACTTCAAAGGCGTGAAATTCTGGCTCCGGCACGGGACGCCTTCGCAGGAGTATGTCGAGGGGTTCACCTCTGTTGAGAGCGAAGTGGGCGTTGGCGTGAAGGTGGAGCGAGCCTTGCCCGTGGCGCGCACGATTTCGAGCGATGAGGTTGACGCGGTGCGGATCAAGGTGGGCGTGAATGCGCTGACCCGCCTTTTCAAGGAAACGGGCGATCTGGTCGGCACGGAAGTGAAGTTCGCCATTGATATGCAAGCGGACAACGGCCCGTGGGAGACGGTGAACGAATTTCGCATCGGGGGCAAAACGACCTCCGGCTATCAGCGCGCCTACCGCATCGGCCTGCCGCGTGACGTGCGGCCCGTGTCGTTTCGGGTTCGCCGCCTGACACCGGACAGCGAGGAAAGCAACCTCGTCAATGACCTCTATTTCGTGTCCTACACGGAATTGACTGATGCCAAGCTGGCCTATCCGAACACGGCTTATGTCGCCTTGGCAATTCCGGCCTCTGCCTTTGGCGGGCGCATCCCGCGCCGCTCTTATCGGCTCAAGGGGCTGCAATGTTGGGTGCCGTCCAATTACGATCCTGAGACGCGCAGCTTTGACGAAACGACCCTCT
>Ga0272440_1002431_pt1 | contig 14522 bp, 9 predicted proteins | sample SSMMMBAug17_FD_192440 | JGI IMG/M metagenome (GOLD analysis project Ga0272440, IMG submission 192440) | Marine sediment archaeal communities from Little Sippewissett salt marsh, Falmouth, MA, United States - SSM-MMB-Aug17 | ecosystem: Environmental > Aquatic > Marine > Wetlands > Sediment ...
TGACCATAAGAACCAGGTGAAAAAATAAGGGTTTCAGCCGGTCCCACAACAAAGGGTTGTTGTGTTGCAGTATGTGCATGCCCGGAAGCAATGATCACTTTTTTAGTATATTCTGAGAATTCATTGGCCAAAACAGCATCATCGCCTACGCCATTTTCATCAACCCCGCCATGAGAAAGAATCAGAACGATGTCACATCCTTTCGTTTCAATCAGCGTTTTAATTTTGTCTTTTAAAACAGTCGTATCATGATTAAAGGTTACAGGGCTTGCAGCGGGTGCATAGGCATCAGCAGTTTTACCCATCCAACCCATAATGCCAACTTTCAGACCATTGGGTAATTCCTTTATTCTATTGTCAAAAATACGTGAATATGAAGCGATGGGGTTATTTGCTTTAAAAGTGTATAATTCATTATCTACAGGGATCACAGTATTGGAAGCAACAATAGGTATTTCAAATTTCATATCTTCATAATTGATACCATTGTTGATTAACATTGCCAATCCAGAAGGTGCCCAGTCAAATTCATGGTTGCCCAATGTGATGGCATCATAAGCCAAAGCTTGAAAGTAAACAAATGGAACAGGCGCAGAGGCAGCCATATCGTACATAGTTCCCATAAAATAATCGCCAGAGTCAACTAACAGCACAGGAATATTCATTGTTCCCTTTCGCACTTTTATTTCAGCTATTTTTGATGCCAGACGTGCAAAACCACCTGTAACAGTATCATTGTCACTGGTATTCATTGGGGTATAGTCGAGCATTGGACCATAACCACTTGCATGGTTGTGTAAATCTGAGGTTTGAAGAATTGTTAAATCAACAATGTTCGACTCTATTAACCTTGTTTTAAGTTGATCCAGGGTTATTTTATCTGGAAGGATTGATTTTTCGTTGGTTCTGTAATTCTGAGTATAGAGAACCGCTGGATTAGCTGTTTCGTTACTGAAAATAACAAGCATATCTCCATTTATCTCGATTCTCGAAATACTCAGTAAGTTATCGAAATCACTAGTTGAATTTGCTGTGAATTGATCTGTAAAAGGATCAAAGGTTGTAGGTGTTTGTTGAAATACTCTAATCAAATCCTGCACAATCTTCGTTATTGTTGCTTTTGAATCGATAAAATTTTCTTCGAATTCTTCTAGATGGTTTGTAAAATATGCCTCAGGGTCATTATATGATGCCATCCTGGCTGCAGCATCAGAATATTTCGTACAATTGACATTTTTGTCTGCTGAATCTGCTAATGTATAATAGGCAACCCGTTTTCCATTTGCCTGTCCTTTCGCCTGAAGTAAATAGGGTGCCACCAGGTCAGTTACATTACATTTAAACTTGCCATCAGGTTCTATTAAAGCCATTTCTTCAGAAAGCTCGGCACCCTTTATAAAAACAGCCCCTTGAATGGGATCTCCATCAGCAGCCATTCCCTCAATATACGTTTTTCCAGCCTGCACAATATTTCGGTCGTAGGGTGTGGTTTCTTCATCCGAACAACCAAAAATGAATATAAACAGGCAAAAAATAAATACAAATAACAATTTTTGTTTCATAATAAAAATCCTTTCCTTGCAAAATCTGAGATTTTGTGTCTTTTAAGCAAGCTGTTCATTAAAAGCCGCTTAATCAGACATTATTTTTTTATTGCCGCCTGGTAAAATTAAAAAGCATAAGTAATGTTGCAACCAAAACCCACAACCGCTCCAGAGGCACTTAATTGAACATGTCTATGATAAAATTCAGTGAGATCAAAATCATGGTTCAGGTTGTGACTTTCGCCGCCCACATAACGTTTATATTCAGATTTTCCATATTGGAACGTAAGATCAATGTTCAAATTTTCGAGTCCCAATGATGAATTCTTGAAATGAAATGCGCAACCATTCAAGCCAAGACCAAATGAATAGATCTTTTTATCTGCATCAGGCCATTGAAAATCCATCGTATCATCAGGAACAGGTGATGGATCATAAAAATAGCCGAGTCTTAAGGTTAACCATTTGTTTGCGTACCATTCCATGCCAAAACGTTTTTGGATCGTATCAATCCAATGTCTTGGATGATCAGATAAAACTGTTTGAGAATCAATGACCTGTGTGCCAGGCAAAACGTGAATTATAAAAGGTTCTTTCAGTTTCAAAATTTGCCGCTCCATCACTGACCATTGCGTCCAGACCATATCCATTTCAAGCATTAAATTTTTATGGGGTTTATAACGAATGCCGCCCTGAATTTGATCGGGGGTTTTAAATTCCAGCGTTGTGTCTGTTGTCCAGACAGTGCCATCAGGATAAATAACTTCCATATCACCCTGATAATTCTCTTTTGCCTGACTTCGGTAGGTTAAACCTAAACGAATAGAATCTGTTGGCTCGTACATTACACCTAAATTATATGAAATATTAAAATGATCAAACATTTCAACTTCAATCTTAGTACCATGACTTCGCGCAGGAACGCCATCATAGTTGCTTGCAAAAAAAGATCCTACTTGAGCAGGCGTTTCAATCCCCGCACTGCTTAATGAGGATAATAGATCCGCCAGATATACTTGACTGGCACTCAATTCACTTCTTCTGGAATTAAGTGCGGCAGCAGCCATTGAAACAGTTGTAATGTCAGGATTGTTTGGGTTGGACTCTTTTGCAGACTTATCAACTGAAGCAAAGATTTGTCTGGCAATATCTTCACCCTGTCGCGCAACATGAGCCAGATCAGATGCGATATACAGATATTTTTCCATACCATCATGAGATTTTCCCAAAGACAACGCCATTCCCACAGATAATTGATCGTTTATCTTATAAGAAATGCCAGGAGAAAAAACTTCTCTAACAATATAAACATGGTATGCATTAAATGCTGCCGGGTTGTTGATTGGATTTGAATCCCATTCAAGCTCCATCCCCCAGGGAACGTAAACAGCAAAGCCTGCATGAAATTTATCATTGATTGGCATTGTGTAACCCATACAGGGAACAATCAAAGCGTTAGAATCATTTGAAAAATCTTTTGGGCCTGTCACCAATGAATCCTGTGGTTCGCCAAGAGCTTCCTGAGTTGGTGATTTCACAGAGAAATCATGAACATTCAAATCAGGAAGCAACACCTGAACCCCCATTGAAAAGTTAGGCTTTTTCACCCAACTCAAGCCTGCTGGATTGTAATACAAAGCAAATGGATCATCTGCCTGTGCTGCAAACGCGCCTCCTAAAGCAGTTGCCCTTGCTCCGATACCAAAGGTATCGTTATTCCCAGCCTGACAGGGTATTGCAAACATTATTAATGCAATGAATACCCCTAACATCTGTTTTTTCATTTCTCCTCCATTTTTTGGTATTAATATTTATAAACTATAGACTTTAAGATAAAGATTTTGGCAAGGCGGCGCAAGGAGATAGTACTATAGTACATCGACGAAGCGCCAACGCAGTCCAAAATCTTTATCTTAAAGTCTATATTAAAACAAATCCTCAAGCAACCATCCGATCCAAAGCCGACTGCATCAACCCCTCAACCCGATTTGCACAGTCGCTTACATATGAATCATCATTTGCAGCATCAGTGCCTGTATGTTGAAAATAAACAGGTTCCAGAATTTCAATGGATATTTTTGATGGATATGGAATAAAAAAAATCAAGGGGCCAAGTGTCAGCCCCCAGGGAATACTTAAAGTCAATGGAAAAACATTCATGCGAAACAACCTGTCCAGACGAAGCAATTTTGCCAGCCATCGCATGTCATCAATTATAATATATACTGAATGAGCGCCTGCTGTAACAACTGGTATGATGGGTACGTTCTCTCGTAATGCCAGCCGAATATAACCTTTTCTTCCACCAAAAATAATTTTATTGCGATGCCGAAATGGACGCATCACGTCATAATCACCACCTGGATAGACAAGAACCTTTTTATTCTGTTGGAACAATCGGTGGGCACAATCATGAGATGCGCGAACTGCACCCAATGGTACTAAAAAGTGATGAATAAATGGTATTGAGATTGTAATTTCATGACCCAGGCCGTATGGCACCTCTTGCACACCTTTTTTTTCACATATTTCTGTGGCAAATATAAATGAATCTGGCGTTAATAAAGCCGCATTATGGTTTCCAACGAATAGCCCAGGGCCAGGAGGGATACGATACATCCCCTTGACCGAGGAACGAAAATAATTGCGTAAAATAAAATTTACAAAGGGTGATAATTTTTCAATTAATTGTTCATTCCGCTGATCAAGGCGATCAATATCGTATTTCTTAAAAAAATTCATATGATGTTTTATCCATCAGATGTGATTTTTTCAATCAATTCCTTTCTGACTTCTTCCCATCTTTCAACTGGAATCTGGCAGGTTCCAACTGCACGATGGCCGCCGCCGCCATATTTAAGCATCATGGATCCGATATTGGTTTTCGATGTTCTGTTAATAATACTGTGCCCCGCAGTGAATACCACATTTTGTTTTTTAAATCCCCAGATAATTCGCATGGAAATGTTTTGTTCCGGAAAAAGCACATATTCCTTAAACCGATTGCCAGATACAAATTCTTCAACATCACGCAAATCAATAATCAGTAAATTTTTGTCTACTGCGCTATTTTCACGAATCATTTTTTCATAGGCTTCTTCCTGTTCATAATAACGTTTAATACGCTCCTGAACATCCTGAACTTGAAGGATTTCATCAGCGGACATGGTCTGGCAATATTCAATCATTTTTTCCATAAGCTGATAATTGGAAATGCGATAATCCCGATATCGTCCTAAGCCTGTACGCGGATCCATAATAAATGATAACAATATCCATCCTTTCGGATTTAATATTTCATCAAGTGTCAATTGGCCGCTGTCACTTTTGTCGACACCAGTCATCAGGCCATTGGTTTCAAATTTTTTGAATCGTTCATCCCCACCATAATAGTCATAGATGACCCGCGCACAACTGGGGGCTTCCTTACTTAACCCTTTATAATGAAACTGCTGATCAAGTTTCAATCGTTCCTGTTCACTGGAATGATGATCAAACCATAAACCACAACCAGGAACATATGGGATGTTGGTCAACACATCATTTTCAGTCACCTTGATAATACCATCCTGAACATCCTTGGGATGAACAAACTTGTATTCATCAACAATCCCAGCCTCGACCAATAAAACTGCACAAACCAGACCATCAAAGTCCGAACGTGTAATGAGTCTCATAAAAACTCCTTTGTTTTAATGGGTTTGATCCTGACAAGTTCATTGCCAGGATAATTTTTGTTAAACCCAGTAAAAATTGCAAAAAATATGCCTCAAATCAATTTGATATGTACAATTATCAAATCAGGTTATTTTTTTGGTGAATGTTTCGTATCAACAGCTTTTTTGTCTTTTTTTGGTGTTTCTTTTTCTGGCTTTGGCGTCTCCTCCACCGGTTTTGGCGGCGGTAATCCCAGACGACTTCTTAAATTGGGTTCACGCAAAAGCCCTGTATGGATAATGCCATCAGTAAAAATATACCCGGGTGTGCCAGTAATTCCCTTTTCTTTCATAAACAAAATGGTTGCTTCAACTTTATTTTTTCCTGCCTCGCATTGATTTTCAGATTGATATTCAGATTCCAGCCCTTCTAAGCCCTTATTGTCACAGATAATAGAAATACACTGTTCTTTTGCATTTTTATGAAAGGACAGAGGGTATAATATAAAATGTGTTCTTATTTCACCTGCTTCTGACAGTTCTTTTAAAATCGCTTCACCTTTTTTACAATATGGACATTGCGGGTCTGTAACATAATAAACTTCAACAGGCCCTTTGCCAATGGAAAAAGCAGCGTAGGATTTTAATTTTTTGATCTCTTTTGGAGAGAGTTTGGTGTATTCTTCCAGGGCGTTTTTGGTTAAATTATCTCCTGTTTTGCTCTCAATCAAGTGACCAAAAATAAAAAATTCATTTTTTGAGTTGGTATAGATGATGTTATCCCGACCACTGATTCGTATATGAATTTCACATAAATTTTGGAACGCCGTCGGACGAATGCCCCTGATTTCAACTTCTCGCTTGACAATGGGTTGAATTGTTTCAAGCAAATCCTTTTTTGATGGACATTCATCACTCACTGCACAGCTCACAATAATAAATGATGCCATTAGAAAAACGAATTTGGCCGCCCAGTGCTTCTTGATTAATTCAACGATTATGTTATTCATCAATTTTTTCCTTTCCATTTACATTGATTAAAAAAATAATTTTGAAGTACGTTTTATTTAAATGAGATTCATTATCACACAGTTTATGGGAATGCAACAGTGATATTGGATAATTTTACGCGAATGAAATAAAAAAACCTGATTACTTGACAATCGCCATACAAAAAATTATACATATTTTATGCACAATTTTTGCAGACCTATTATGCTGATTAAAATCAGTCGGATCAAAATCATCAAAGCCAATTAAAAAATGTTTTCAGGAAATAACACAATGAATGACAACATCATCCCAAAAGTAAGAATAAAAGACTCCATTGCAACAAAATTATTAAAAAGTGTGTTTGGCATTTATATTATAATTGCAATCGTTGTAACAATTGTTCACATTGTTGTGGAATTCTATCATACAAGAAATTGTATAATTGGTGAGTTAAAGACCATATACAAAACAATCGAAGATGGTCTTGCACTTTCGTTGTGGGATTTTGATCTGACAAAAACACAATCCATAATAAATGGCGGTATCATATTACCATCAGTAACCGGTATTTTTGTTCAGGATGAAAGCGGTCGCATTGTCGGTATTTCTGGTGATGTTCACCCCGATAAAATATCCAACACAAAAATAGGATGGCGTACAATTCTAGACTTTGGCAAATCTAACCAGGTTTATGTCTATGCAGGAGATATTCATTATGAGCTTGATGGAAAAAAAGTACGCATTGGCAAGCTGAGTATTTTTTCTGATCAGTCAGTTGTACTTGGACGTGTAAAAGTGGGATTTTTCTTTCTCATTCTCAACTCATTTATTAAATCTTTTGCCTTGTGGTTTATTTTTCTTATGTATAGTCGTCGATACATAAGGCGTCCATTATTTAAATTGACAACTGCAACCTCACAATTGGATTTGAACAATCTGGAACATGTCAAGATTGATATTTGTTTACCGGGCCATAATGAATTTGTTGTTTTAGAACAAAGTTTTATGCGGATGGTTGAAAAATTAATTGAATCACGAACCCGACTTCAAAAATTAAATGAATCATTGAACAAGTACAAAAATCATTTGGAAGCAATGGTTGAAGAGCGAACAAAAGAATTGTCAGATACAAATTTACGCCTCAAGGATTTAATTGAGCAGCATAAACAAACCCAGGAAGAATTATATATTGCTAAGGAAGAAGCTGAATTGGCCAGTCAGTTTAAAAGCGAATTTTTGGCAAATATGAGTCATGAAATTCGTACCCCTATGAATGCGATCTTAGGTTTAACACATCTTGTTCTTCAAACTGACCTGGATCCAAGGCAATATGACTTTCTCAACAAAATTAATACATCCGCAGGCTCTTTGCTTCGCATTATCAATGATATTCTTGATTATACCAAAATTGAGGCAGGGAAACTGGAGATTGAATACATTACTTTCAATTTTGATGGGGTTCTTGATAACTTATCCAATATAATTACATACAAGGCAGAACAAAAAGGCCTGGAAGTCTTATTCAATGTGGAACCTGATGTTCCCCGGTGGCTCATTGGTGATCCCCTCCGCCTGGAGCAAATTCTATCAAATCTATTTTCCAATGCATTGAAATTTACAAGCAAAGGGGAAATCATTCTTTATGCCAATATCCTGGAACGTGATGAAGACACTGTTTTAATTGAGTTTAAAGTAAAAGATTCTGGCATTGGTATGACTCAAAAAGCCATTAAAAAATTATTTCAATCGTTTACGCAGGCAGATGGTTCTACTACGCGTAAATATGGCGGAACAGGCCTGGGATTATCCATTTGCAAGCAATTGGTTCATCTGATGAAGGGAGATATTCATGTAACCAGTGAGCCCGGAGTTGGTTCTACATTTGTTTTTAAATTGCCATTTAAGATTGATCACGAACAAAAAGACAAGGCACAATATACCGCAGATGGGCTTGATCAAAAACGATGTCTGATTGTTGATGATAATGAGGTTTCCCGAATGATATTCATGCAAAATCTGACATCATTTTCTTTGACATGTAAGGCCTTATCGTCTGGAAAACAAGCAGTTGAAGAACTAGAAAATTGTGATGAACCTTACGACCTGGTTATTTTGGACTGGAAAATGCCTGAAATGGATGGCATTGAGACAGCTAGAGCTATTAAGTCAAGTGAGCGAATTAAAAAAATGCCAGAAATTCTGATGGTTTCCGCTTATGGTCGTGAAGAGGTGATCAGTCGCGCTAAAGAGGCTGGTTTTGATTCGTTCCTCATCAAACCAGTCAATCGCTCAATATTGTTTAACGCTATTGTAGATATTCTTGGTGGTAAAAGTGCGAAGTCAGCACTTAGAAAATCTTCACGCTTAAAACAAGACAAGAAAAAGATGCTTTCGAGAATAAGAGGCGCAAAACTTCTGGTTGTTGAAGATAACGAAATCAATCAGGAAATTGTGACAGAACTTTTAAGCGACAATGATTTTAAAATTTCTGTTGCCAATAATGGTCTTGAAGCAATTGAAGCGGTTGAAAAGGATGAATTTGACCTGATTTTTATGGATATCCAAATGCCAGAAATGGATGGGCTTGAAGCGACACGAAACATTCGTAAAAAAGGGTATACCGAAGTACCCATTATTGCAATGACTGCCCACGCCATGACTGGTGATCGTGATAAAAGCCTTGATGCTGGAATGAATGATCATGTGACCAAACCTTTGGATCCCAATAAAGTTTATGAAACCCTTGTTCAATATATTCCTGAAAAAGAACAATTAGATAGTCAGGCGCCAGAAAACGAAGATGCTCCTGAAACTTCAGAAAAAGAAACAGTGTCACTTCCCAATAGCATACCTGGTATTTCCATTGAAAATGGTCTTGAACGTTTAAATGGTAATGTCACTTTTTATAAAAAACTTCTTATAAAATTTAAAAACGCCTATAGTCCTTCAGATGTTGATACCCTTAAAATCTGGCTAAGAAATAATGAAATGTCAGAGGCTTCAAGATGGGTTCATACAATAAAAGGCGTTTCTGGTAATATTGGGGCATTGGATTTGCAAACTAAATCGATGGCTCTTGAATTATCAATCAATGAGAGTGATAATCAATTGAAAAAGCATTTAGAATCTTTTTCTAAAGTGTTTCTTGAATTGTTAAATGAATTAAACAAGCTGGACCTGTCAAATCAGAAAGAATCCAGTTCTGATAAAAAAGAAGCAATGGACCCTGAAACATTAAAGAACAAGCTGGATGAACTTGCTGATGCCATTAAAAAGAGAAAACCAAAACCATGCAAACAAGTGATGGAGGATATCGACGCTTTTGAATTGCCAGAAAATATTGCCAATGAAATGAAAGAATTAGATAAATTCCTCAAACGATATCGTTTTAAAGATGCTGCTAAGGTGATGGACAATATCTATTCTAAAATAGGATAATACATGAGTGATCAAGATTTATTGGAAAAAGACCAAATATTTCAATCCAAGATATTAATTGTTGATGATGATGAACAGCATGTTGAAATGCTGTGCGACTGTATTGAGGATTTGGTAACAACCATAGTATCCGCTAAAAATGGTATTGAGGCCATCGCTAAAGCCAAAGATGAAATGCCAGATATCATCTTAATGGATATCATGATGCCCGAAATGAATGGATTTGATGCCTGTCAAAAAATTAAGGATGATTCCAGAACGCAGCATATTCCCATTATATTTATCACTGCCTTGAACGATATAGAAAGTATTCTTCGGGCGTTTAACAGTGGGGGAGTGGATTATATTTCCAAACCTTTTCATACAAAAGAGATTGTTTCCAGGTTAAAAAATCATTTGAAAATGCAGTTCCAGCAACGTCAACTCATGGATCTAGCCATAGAATTAAAAACTGCCAGAGAATCTGCTGAAAATGCGCGAATTATTGCAGAAAAAGCCAACCAGGCCAAAACAGACTTTTTATGTAATGTCAGTCATGAATTGATGACACCCATGAACATGATCATGAATATGACCCATTTTGCACTGGATTCCGGTCTCAATTCTCAACAAACTGAATACCTTGAAAACATTCGAAAATCATCAGAGCTACTCAAGGAACTGATTGATGATATTCTTGAATATTCATCATTTGAGTCTGGCAATGTTTCAAGTAAAGAGGAAGTATTTCAATTACAAGACGTATTGACAACAGTAAACAACAAATTATCCTTAAGATTAAAAGAAGATGGTCAAATTCAATTGATTTTTTCTGAAGATCCTTTGATTCCAAAGCAATTAATTGGTGATGCTGCACGTTTAGAAAAGGTGTTATTTCATCTGGGAGATAATGCCATCAAGTTTACAGCATCAGGCTATGTCAAAATTAAGTCACGCCTCTTGGAAATAAAAGACAATCAGGCGAGCGTGTCTTTTTCTGTAGAAGATACCGGGCCTGGAATGAGTAAAAAACACCAGGAAGCCTTGTTTCAACCATTTATTCAGGCAGATAGCTCTCGAACGCGGAAATATGGCGGTGTTGGATTGGGACTGGCTTTGTGTCGTCAGCTTATAAAATTGATGAATGGAAAGCTCTTTATCAACAGTATTCCAGGCAAGGGGTCCATTGTTAAGCTTCATTTTTATTTTTCTATGCCTGAAAAACAAGAAACTGTTTCTAATTCAGTTGAAATAGAAATAAACGAAACAGATGCCAGCTCTGATAATAAAAACATGTCCGAAAATGTCTCAGAAACTTTATCAAAACAAGAGCTTGCTGATTTACTGGATCAACTGGATCGACTTGTTAAAAAGCGAAATCCCAAAAAAGGAAAACTGATTTGCGACGAAATCCTTAAATTTAATATAGACAAAGTCATTCGTGAACACATACAAAAGGTTCGTGACTGCCTTCGCCGCTATCAATTTAAAGATGCACAGAATCAAATGATATCTGTGCTCAAAACTTTGTAGACATATTGAAAAGGAATATATTTCCATGAGGGAATTATCAGAATGCACAGTCATGATCGTTGATGATACTGAAACCAATATTGATATTTTGGTCGAAACATTGGGAGATGATTATGATATTGCGGTTGCCATGGATGGTGAAAGCGCTCTTGAATATATTGAAGAAGAGCTTCCCGACCTGATTCTCCTGGATATCATGATGCCTGGGATGAGTGGATATGAGGTGTGTCAGCGTCTCAAGAAAGAAGATAGAACTAATAAAATCCCAATTATTTTTGTCACTGCGATGAACGATGAATCTGGAGAAAAGAAAGGCCTGGAAATGGGCGCCATAGATTATGTTCGTAAACCTTTTAACCCCTCAATTGTTAAGTCTCGTGTCAAGAATCATCTGGAATTAAAGCTGGCAAAGGAACAACTTGAAGAGCAAAATACCTTACTTGAATACAAAGTCAGAGAGCGAACGAAAGAACTTAGTTTAACCCAGGATTTAACAATTTGCTCATTAACATCACTTGCAGAAACACGTGATCCTGAAACAGGTGGGCATATTCAACGCACACAAAATTTTGTCAAAGCCCTGGCAGACAAGCTTATAGAAATGCCGCAATACCAAAAAGTTCTGGATGAAAATATTATTGAATTACTGTATAAATCTGCACCATTACATGATATTGGAAAAATTGGTGTACCCGATCAAATCCTATTTAAACCCGGTAAATTGACATCTGAAGAATTTGACGAAATGAAAAAGCATACAGAATATGGTAATGCAGCATTAAAAAAAGCCAGTGAAATGTTTGGAACCAATTCATTTTTCAGGTATGCCCAGGAAATCGCGTATACCCATCATGAAAAATGGGATGGCAATGGATATCCCAGAGGGCTGAAAGGCGAAGAAATCCCATTATCCGGTCGATTGATGGCACTGGCTGATGTTTATGATGCCCTGGTAAGTAAACGTGTTTATAAACCGCCATTTTCACATGAAAAATCTGTCAATATTATTCTGGAAGGTCGTGGTACACATTTTGATCCGATGCTTGTGGATGTTTTTGACGAAATTAATGGCGTTTTTCGTAAGATTGCCCTTAATTTTGCTGATTTTGATGAAGAGCGCCTGGCATTAAGTAAAGAATAAGGGGAAAATAAAAATGCACTATGAAGAACCTTTTTACAAAAGAACCATACTTCCCTGGTATCAATCCACAGGCGTTAGCATTTTCATTATGATGATAATGGCCGGGCTGATTGCATTTTCTGTAATTGGTATACAGGTTGCCAATACCTTACCTGTCTGGTATAAATTGAAAGGTATCCCTTATGCGCTATTGATTTTATCGGTGTTATTCTTGGTGATTAATCTGGGACGACTGATTCAAAATAAAATTCAAAGTGTATCAAAAGCCAGAAAATTTTAAGGAATGTTCGAAAAATCAGACGAAATCTGAACCTTATCAATGGGGCTGAGCATTCCTTATCAATCTTTATATAGACTTTAAGATAAAAATTTTGGCAAGGTCCAAAATCTTTATCTTAAAGTCTATAGCATCAAAATAAAAATGGAGCCCACGTCTAAAGATGTGAACTCCAATCATATTTTCAGAGTATCCCTAAACAATCCCCTGATCTAACATTGCATTCACAACCTTGACAAACCCGGCGATATTTGCACCTGCCATATAATTACCAGGTATACCATATTCAGATGCCGCATCCATGCAGGTTTTGTGAATATTTTTCATGATCATTTTCAATCTGGAGTCAACTTCATCTCTCGGCCAGCTCAAACGCATACTGTTTTGAGACATTTCTAAACCTGACACTGCCACGCCGCCGGCATTCGCTGCTTTTCCCGGACCATATAATAATTTATTTTCCAGATAAATATTGATTGCGTCAATATTTGATGGCATATTGGCACCTTCACTGACCAAAAATACGCCATTGTTGACCATCGCCTGTGCATCTTTTCCATTAATTTCATTTTGAGTGGCGGATGGAAACGCACAGTCTGCTTTATAATGCCAGAGTGGATTATGATCCATTGAGGCATTGGTTTCAGTATAAACTGCATCCGGGTATTGATCCACATATTCCTTGATGCGTCCGCGCCGCACATTTTTGAGTTTTTTAACAAATGTGAGTTTTTCGGATGTTATTCCAGATTCATCATAAATACATCCATTGGAGTCAGAAAGTGTTACCACCTTCCCTCCCAATTCGATAATTTTTTCAGTTGTGAATTGGGCCACATTACCAGATCCTGAAACCAGACAGATTTTATTTTCAATGCTGTCATTTCTTGTAGATAACATTTCCTGCGCAAAATAAACACTGCCATAACCTGTGGCCTCAGGTCGAATTAAACTTCCCCCCCATCCGAGACTTTTTCCAGTCAGAACACCGGTAAATTCATTACGAAGGCGTTTATACATGCCAAATAAGAATCCAATTTCACGAGCGCCTACGCCAATATCACCTGCAGGAATATCGGTGTTAGGGCCAATATGACGAAACAGTTCTGTCATAAAACTTTGACAAAAACGCATCACTTCATTATCAGTCTTTCCTTTTGGATCAAAGTCCGAACCGCCTTTTCCGCCACCCATAGCCAGGGTTGTGAGCGCATTTTTGAAGACCTGCTCAAAGGCGAGAAATTTCAATATGCCTAAATTTACTGATGGATGAAATCTCAAACCGCCCTTATATGGACCGATTGCGCTATTCATTTCAATTCGAAATCCACGATTCACATGAACCTGCCCCTGATCATCCGCCCAGGGAACGCGGAATAATATTACCCGCTCAGGTTCTGTGATCCTTTCAAGAATAGCGGCCTGTCGATACTCGGGATTTCGATCCAGGACAGGTTTGACAGATTCAAGTACTTCCTGCACAGCCTGATGAAATTCTTTTTCAACAGGATCTTTATCTTTGATATACGACATAAAATTTGAAACATTTATCATAGGTCTTCTCCTTTTTTTTATTGAGTGGATTTGTCCACTTCATTGATCATAAGTATTTATTTTTCGAGTTTTCCTTAAACGATAACATAAAAACGTTAAATTGTTACGCCGAGCTATAAGTTTCTGCCTGTATTTTTCAGCGCGCTCTTTTTCCTTTGCGATTTCCGTGCTTTTTCTTTCTGATAATCAATTTTAACATAATGCTTATACTTATACACCGGATCATTAATCAGTTCAATAGGCAAAAGTGGGGTAGTAATTCTGAAAAATTCATTTAATTCTCGGATAGGTCTACAAGTGTATACATTTTTTTTCTTAGCCCTGAAAGGGCGGCAACATACCAGCCCAGGGCAACGCCCTGGGTAAAGATTAACCAATATTTAAGCCCTGTAAGGGCGCAACATAAA
>Ga0272440_1002432_pt1 | contig 14520 bp, 9 predicted proteins | sample SSMMMBAug17_FD_192440 | JGI IMG/M metagenome (GOLD analysis project Ga0272440, IMG submission 192440) | Marine sediment archaeal communities from Little Sippewissett salt marsh, Falmouth, MA, United States - SSM-MMB-Aug17 | ecosystem: Environmental > Aquatic > Marine > Wetlands > Sediment ...
ATATTTCTATCAACGTTAAAAATTTAAACTTGATTCACCATACCCATTCTGTTAATAAGGCCTGCAAGTTAATTGCAAAAATTTATGATACACCAGATGGATGTAATATTATCATTTTTGATATCAGCGGAAAGAATCGTAATGATACCTCACAAAAATTAAATGATTTTTGTCGCAAACATGACTCGTTAATGGATGATGGCATTCATCTTTTTTCAATAATTAATCGATTTTTATGTGAACAAAAACACGATTCCCAGGTGAAAGGTCTGTTTGCCAGATTGAATACAAAAAAAATGGTTGGAGAAATAATTTCTGCCGCATCGCCGCCAATGATCTTGTTTCGAAAATATATTCCTCAACCCATAAAAGCCAGGGGATGTGCCCTTGATTCCGATGGGCCGCTATCGTTAACCCAAAAGACTTTTCGGCTGGAATCTGGTAATCGGCTGTTTTTTCATACACATGGGATCAACAACAAACGTCATTATCATAGGCTTGATGATATTTTGTTACATAATCGTAAAAAATCTTTTGATATGATGATAAAAACTGCATGGCAGGAAATGATTCAAAAGCACCCTGATGATGATTTGTTATTTGTAGGAGCAGAAATACCTTAGGGAAGCTCTGAAAATAAGTTTCCCTTTTTTAAAATGTTCATCGGGGTTTTTGTTCTGTAGAGACGTAGCATGCTACGTCTCTACGATGCCAAACGATTATACGTTCAAGATAAATGGGAAACTTATTTTTCGAGCATTCCTGAGTCAAGCATTAAAATATGTTTGGTATACATGACGTGTGACATTTATCTTTAAACAAGAGAAATCATTCAAATGAAAAAAAAAATTCGTGTATTGATTGTCGATGATTCAGCGCTTGTTCGCAAGACATTGACAGACTTATTGACAACTGATCCAGACATTGAAATTATGGGGACGGCATCTGATCCTTTTGTTGCTGCACAAAAAATGAAAAATGAAGTGCCGGATGTCATGACATTGGATGTCGAAATGCCGCGAATGGATGGGATCACGTTTTTAAAAAAAATCATGTCCCAACATCCCATACCGGTGATTATTTGTTCAACTTTGACAGAAAAAGGGACTGAAACAGGATTTAAAGCCCTGGAATATGGTGCCATTGATGTGATCACAAAGCCTAAATTGGGAACCCGCCAATTTCTGGAAGAATCAAAAGTTCGCATATGTGATGCTGTTAAAGCAGCAGCCAGAGCGCGAGTGAAACGTATTGTGCCCCCAAAAAAGGCCCAGCCCAAATTAACTGCTGATGCTGTTATCGCAAAACCTTCTTCTCGGGCAATGGTTAAAACAACAGAAAAAATTGTTGTGATTGGGGCTTCAACTGGTGGCACAGAGGCTCTCAGTACTTTCCTTGAAGCCCTGCCACAAGATTCACCAGGTATTGTTATTGTGCAACATATGCCAGAAAATTTCACCGCAAGTTTTGCCAAGCGCCTTGATCTCTCCTGTCATGTGAATGTCAAAGAAGCCGTCGATAATGACTCAGTATTGCGGGGCCGGGTCCTGATCGCACCCGGAAATTATCATTTGTTACTGAAACGCAGTGGCGCAAGGTATCATGTTCAAATAAAATCAGGCCCATTGGTCAGCCGACATCGGCCATCAGTGGATGTTCTCTTTCGCTCTACAGCGCGTTATGCCGGTGCAAATGCCATTGGTGTCATCATGACAGGTATGGGTGATGATGGCGCACAGGGCATGTTGGAAATGAAAGAGGCAGGTGCTTATACAATTGCACAGGATGAGGCCACGTCTGTTGTTTTTGGCATGCCGCATGAAGCGATCAAACGCGGCGGTGTCGATAAAATTCTGCCACTAAAAAGTATTGCGCCCTTTATTGTGCAGGAAACCAAAAATTAGCAGGTTCATAGTTATGCGATGTTCACATCGTAGAGACGTATCATGCTACGTCACTACAGAACGAACCCCCCGATGAACATTTTAAAAAGGGGAACTTATTATTAATTAGAAAATTTTTTAGGAAATTGCGAAAAATAAAATTCTCATTTATCTTAAACGTACAAAAAATGTAATCGCCTAGAGACAAAACATGCTGCGTCTTTGCAGTAAAAAAATTAAAAGTTATACATTTTTTGAGATGGAGAACTTATTTTTCAGCGTATTCCAAGCAAACAACAAAAAAACAAAAGGATATCATAAACGATGCCAAACATACGAACACGTTTTCCCCCAAGCCCCACCGGCTATTTACATATAGGTGGTGCAAGAACAGCACTGTTTAACTGGCTCTATGCACGTCATACCGGTGGAGAATTTGTCCTGAGAATTGAAGATACCGATGTGGAACGATCCACACGTCAATCAGCCGATGCCATTATTGAATCACTTAAGTGGATGGAAATCGACTGGGATGAAGGCCCTTACTATCAGTCAGATCGCCTGGAATTGTATCAACAATATGTTCAAATATTATTGGATACTGGACATGCTTATTATTGTACATGTTCTCCTGAAACCCTTGAAGCCAAACGAAAAGCAGCATTGGAGTCTGGAAAACCGGTCCAATACGATGGTACGTGCAGGGATAAAAATTTAAGCCAATCAAACGATTCAGTTGTGCGCTTTCGTGCCCCGCAAACAGGAACAACAATTGTCAATGATCGGGTAAAAGGCGATATCTCATTTCAGAATCACGAAATGGATGATTTTATTATTCAGCGTCAAAATGGCATGCCCACATATAACTTTGTCGTTGTGGTGGATGATATTGATATGAAAATCAATACCATCATTCGCGGTGATGATCATCTGACCAATACAGCCAGACAAATACTCCTGTATCAGGCATTTAACAAACCGCTGCCTGAATTTGGACATGTACCAATGGTATTGGGATCAGACAAATCCAGGCTGAGTAAACGTCATGGTGCCATGTCTGTTCTGGAATATCGCGAGATGGGTTATCTTCCTGATGCCTTTATCAATTACCTGGTTCGTCTGGGATGGTCTTATGGAGATCAGGAAATTTTTGGCCGAAAAGAACTGATTGAAAAATTCTCACTGGACCACATTGGCCGCTCAGCAGGAATTTTTAATCCGGACAAATTGCTGGCAATTAATGCGGAACATATCCGAAGCAGCTCAACAGCTACGATTTATCATTATTTAAAGCCATTTTTGAATAAATACAGCGATTATCAGGCATCTCAAGACTATGTTGAAAAGGTGATCGAAACCCTGAACAAAAGAAGTAAAACCCTGATTGAAATGGCTGATAGTGCTTATTTTTATTTTCAGATGGGTAAAATGGCATATGATGAAAAACCCGCAAAAAAATTTCTCACTGTCAATATTGTTGAGCCCTTGCAGCTACTGATAGAAAAGATTTCCAGCATCGACCAGATTGATGACTCTTTCTTTGAAACCATCTTAAAAGAGATTGCTTCAGAAAAGAATATCAAGATCGGCGCGATTGCGCAGGCTGTTCGTGTGGCTTTGACGGGTAAAAAAGTCAGCCCGGGACTTGTTGAAATGGTAAATGTTCTGGGGATGAAAGTTGTTATTGAACGATTGAACGATGCCATTTCATGGATCAATAATAATAGACAATAAAAAAAAATGGACCTGGTTTGAACACTGTCAATCAAGTCCATTTTTTAACTGATTGTTCCAAATTAAAAAGGAACATCATCCAGATTCCCCTCACCCGGTGGTGAGCCGGCCATTGGTGGTGAGGGAATATGATCTGCGTCAGATGGACCGGGATCCTCTTGAAATGCAGATACTGAAGATGCCGCACCTTTACTTTCCAACATTTTCATTTCCAAAGCGACAATTTCAGTCGTATAACGTTTTACATTGTCTTTATCGACCCATTCACGTGTTTGAATACGACCTTCAATAAAAACCAGACGTCCTTTTGCAAGATATTGCCCACAAATTTCTCCCAGACGTCCAAAAGCAATAATGCGATGCCATTCTGTTTTTTCCTGCTTGTTGCCATCCTTGTCTTTCCAGTTTTCACTGGTTGCCATGGTAAAGACAGCGAAAGCTGTGCCACTTTGGGTGTATCTTAATTCTGGATCACGTCCCAAACGACCAATTAATGTTGCTTTATTATACATGATAATCTCCTTTTCAAATCAACATAATTCTAAGTTTCCTTATTGTTCTTAATCCATCATAATAGAGACATTATTTTTTTGCAAGGAGTTTTGGTGTTCGTTTAGGAATATGATCTGTTTTTGGATAAAAAATACGCCATATTTTAAGATGATCACATGGGTGGGGACCAATGAAGATTTTTAAAATGGGGAACATTTTTTCAGAGTATTCCATAGTAAATATTTATTTTAATCAAGTTTCAAGGAAGGTTTTGGAAATGGTGACAACCATATTCAGGATGGATGTGCCAGTCAACAAGGTGTCTCTTGATATTCCATCCTGTTCCGCCCATGATCTTTAGCCTGATAAAGTAAGCGATCCGCGTTTTGAATCAATTGATCATGCGTCATCCCTTGATCAGGATGGAAATTGGCGACACCTATACTGATGGTGACATGGTCTGTTACTGGAGAAAATTCATGGGGAATCTTTAACTCAGAAATGCGCGTAAGCATTTTTGATGCCATATGTTTGGCGCCATCCAAATCAGTATCTGTTAAAATGCTGGCAAATTCTTCACCGCCATATCTTGAAAACATATCGCCTGGTCGTCTATGTATGTTTAACAGTTCACATGCAATTTTTCTCAAACAGTCATCTCCGGCAATATGACCATAGTTATCATTATAGTTTTTAAAATAATCAATATCCATTAACAGCATCGAAATACTGGATTTCTTTCGAATGGCTCTCTTCCATTCCCTGTCCAGATATTCATCAAAAGCCCGGCGGTTTGATATTTGGGTCAATCCATCAATAAAAGACATTTGCGATAAAATATCTTGCTGTCTTTTCAGTTGAATCTGGTTTTTCACACGAAGTTTTACAATTTTTGGATTAAAAGGCTTGGTAATGTAGTCAACAGCCCCCAGTTCGAGCCCTTGCGTTTCACTTTTATCTTCTGTTTTTGCAGTAATAAAAATAACTGGAATTTCTTTCATGATATCATCACTTTTTAATTGTCGGCAAACTTCATATCCATCCATTTCAGGCATCATGATATCCAATAATATCAAGTCCAGTTTTTCCATCGACGCTATTTTTAATGCTGCTAACCCGTTTTTAGCGATTTTCAGGCTATAATCTTCACCCAAGAGTTTTGCCAGTACATGAATATTGACAGATGCGTCATCTACAATTAAAATATTGGGTTTTTCTTCACTACAGATCATCAATTGTTAATCCTCCTTTAATGAGATATTTAAAGCAGTGGCAATATTCATGATTGTCTGGATGCCATTTTCATAGTCAAAGTTATCGATTTGTCTTTCCAGCTTTTCAAACATATCATTGGCATTGGTTCCAGAAATATGAGATCGCAAATCAGATATTAATTTTTCCGGTACAATGCTGTTTGAAACTAATATCCTTATAAGTTTGTTCAAAACGTTTTCAACATATGTTCGATTAAAAGCAATGACTTTTTGTTTTGAAGCATCCTTTTTGATCTGCGATATAGATGCCATTGCATTTTTAAGATGCTGAATAAATTCTTGCAAAGATGATGCCTGACTATTTTGTAATTCTGTTTCAAATTCTTTGGATACTTCAAACAACTTTTTTGCACCAATGGTTCCTGAAGCGCCTTTTATGCCATGAACCAGACATGCCGCTTCTGAATATTTTTTTTCATGAATTAAAAGATTCAATTCATGTTCCACTTCATTAAATTGATCTGCAAAAGTGATCAATGCCTTTTTCAGCATTTTCCAATCATAAGACATTCTGGCAATTGAATCCTGAAAATCGAATTCAGGCAGTGTAAAAGCTGTTCCTGAGACATGCATTATCTCTGGTTCAGGGGATAAAACATTTGTTCTTTCTTTTGAATCTGTTATTTTTACCCATTTCAGTAATGTATTGATCAAATCTTCAGGATTGATGGGTTTTGATATATGATCATTCATGCCTTTTTCCAGGCATATATTTTTATCCTGAATCATTGCAGCAGCAGTCATTGCTATGATTGGTACGTTCCTGCACTTTTCATCCATGCGAATTCTTTTTGTTGATTCAAATCCATCCATTTCAGGCATCATCAAATCCATCAAAATCGCATCGTATCTTGTTTTCGATGCCCGATCGACAGCTTCTAAACCATTTTCTGCGACATCTACCTTGATTCTCATTTTATCTAATATTTCTTTTGATACAAGCAGATTGACTTCATTATCTTCAACAAGTAATATCCGTGCGCCATGAATTGGTTTGCTTTTCTCCTTATACAATTTTTTATAGTACAGGGATAAGGTCTGTTCTGCCTTTGCATCTTTCACAGATATCATATTGCATTGTGTTGGAATTTCAGAACAATGTTTAAATTTAGCAGTGAAAATGAACGTGCTTCCCTTTCCTTTTTTGCTTTCTATCCAAATATTTCCAGCCATCAGTTCAACCAGTTTTTTGCAGATACTGAGTCCTAAACCTGTCCCACCATATTTCCTTGTTGTAGATCCATCAGCCTGTATAAATGTTTTAAAAAGCTTTTGTTGATTTTCCTTTGAAATGCCGATACCTGTATCAGCTACTGATATCTTGAGCCAGATATAATCTTCACTATTTTCAATAACATCAAATTGAACACGTACTTCCCCCTGATCTGTAAACTTGATCGCATTACTGATCAAATTGTTTATAATCTGACTCAGACGTAAGGGATCTCCAATGAAATGTTGCGGTACACCAGGTAAAACATTCAAATGTAAATCCAATCCTTTTGAGTCTAATGTCTTTAAAAACATTTGTTCTATATTGAATATTATTTCACCTAAACAGATCATTGTTTCTTCGAGCGCTAAATAACCGGCCTCAATTTTGGAATAATCCAGTACATCGTTCAAGATGCCTAACAGTAATTTTGAGGAAGCATCTATCTTTTGCATATAGTCATTATGTTTTTGAGACAAGTCTTCATCCAACATTAAATGGGAAAGTCCGATAATCCCATTTAGAGGTGTTCTTATCTCGTGACTCATATTGGCAATAAATTCTGATTTTGATTTACTGGCCTGTTCAGACAATTTTTTTTCTTTTTTTAAATTACGTTCACTTTCGATCAATGCGTTATTTGCTCTTGTCAATTTTTGATTAATGGTTTCATACTTCAAATTTTGCGCCATGATATAATCTGTTTTTGCTGAAACTTTTTCATACAGAGCTTTAATCTCCCTGTTTTGCATAGCGAGTCTTTTTTCAGTCTTTTTTCTTTTTTTGATTTCTCTAATCAATATAAGCATCCAGGAAAATAAAATAAGCAATGCAATAAAGCTGACAATCATTATTTGCTTTTGTTTGCGATATTGTGCCTTTGTCTGAAATATAACTTCTTCAGGTTCCCATTTCTTTAATATTCGATAATACGTGCCATCTTCTTTGATGTTGTACAATGCCTTGTTAATTGAATTTAAAAGTTGTGTATTTCCTTTTTTGACAGCGATATGAGATTTGCTGACTTCGATAGGCGTATTGGCAATTTTGATGCCGCTGATTTTATTTTCTGATAAAATAAACAAGCCAATCCATTGATCTACTACAACCGCATCAACTCTCCCGGTCTTGATAAAATGAAAGCCTGTGATAAAATCAGAAATGACCTTGATGTCAATGGATGGAAAATTTTGTAAGATCGTAATTGGCAATCCTTTTTTTTCAACACCAACGATCCGCCCCTTGAGATCATCTATATTTGATATACCCACCCTGTTCGCATTAATAAAAATTGAGAATTTGGATTGCAGGAGCGTATCTGAAAAATCATATAATTTTTTTCTTGCTTCAGTTTTATTGATTTGAAGAAGTGCGTCTGCTTTTTCATAAAGAACATGATGTTGTGCCCTGGCCCAATCCATGGCAACGATCTTAAAAGGATGATTGATTCTTTTGCCAATCGCATTGGCAATATCCACAATTATACCAACCGGTTTTTGGTTTTTTAGATAAATCATAGGTGGGATTGAATGGTTTCCAAGGAATAAAATGGGTTTATCGGCCTTATGAAGGGTGTTGTTTTCAGAAACAGCATAAGAAAGGCTTTGTATGAAAAAAATGAACACCATGAGAGCAAAAAATATTTTTTTTTCATTCATGATCAATTACTTTTCCGGTACTTCCACTTCCAGCAACCCGATTGCGGCCCGATTTTTTTGCGACATGCAACATTTTTTTAGCCTTGTTGAACATTTCACTGCAATTAATTTCTGTTTCATGAGAAACTGATATCACACCGATGCTGATCGTCACATAATCGCTGACCGGTGAATGCGCATGGGGTATTTTTAACTGTAAAATATTCTGGCATATTTCTTCAGCAATATTGATTGCCCTATCCTGGTCATAATGGGAAAGGACAACTATAAATTCTGCCCCACTGTATCGTCCAACCAGATCTTTTTCACTATTAATGCTACTTTCAATGGTGCGAGCAACTTTCCGCAGGCACATATTTCCAGCACCATGACCATAGTGATCGTTGAACGCTTTAAAATGGTCGATATCTATCATCAGCAGGGAAATGGATCTTTGATCCTGATTTGCGGATTGAAGTTCCTGTTCAACAGCTTTTTCCAATGCAATGCCATTGGGAAGTTCTGTCAAAGGATCCACCAGTGCCACTTGTTCAAGCCTCCTGGATATGCGTTTCAAGCGGAGGAGCATATCAATTCGGGTCAAAACCAACGAAAGCTGAAAGGGTTTGTGAATATAATCTTCAGCCCCTAAATCAAATCCTTTTTTCTGATCCTGGTGCCCTTCCTTGGCAGTAATAAACACAACAGGAATATCCCAGTTTGATGGATTTTGCTTTATGCGCCTGCAAACCTCATATCCATCCATATCGGGCATCATAATATCCAGAAGAATTAAATCGGGTTTTTTATCCTGTTCTATAATTTTTAATGCGGCCGGGCCATTTGTGGCAATTTTGACTTCATAGTCGTTAATCAGGGTTTTTGCCAGAATATGAATGTTAAAAGGTGTGTCATCAACGATTAAAATCGTTGCTTTTGTATTCCTTTGATTCATCATTATTTTTCCTCGTTTAGGGTAAATTGAAAATTTGTTGATATTTCTTTAAGTATTTCTCTGGATGTCTCATAATCAAATAAATCAATACTTTTTCTTAATTTGAGACATAATTCCTTTTTTCCAAGTGATTCAAGTTGTCGGGAAGTTTTATCAATCAATACAGGGGGAACAAATTTTGCTTGTGTAATGATCGAAAACAATTCTTGAATTGATTCTTTGATTTCCACATTTTGTGTTGCGTTTGTTGTTTCAGGAACGATAACCGGTAGATTGTTTAGATTTTTTAATACCTTTGTAAGCTCTGTACAAAATATGTCCAGGGAATTATTGGATTCTTTATTCAACTCGCCTTCGAGCTGTCTGCTGATTTCGGACAAACGTTCTGCTCCGATTTGATTTGACGCACCTTTGATTGTATGGATGCGACGGGCGGCCTCTGGCCATCTTTTTTGTGCAATATCGTCTTTCAGCAGGACATCCATTGAAGAAAAATCACTGGCAAAACGATTTAATGCCTGTTTTAAAATGTGCCAGTTGTCGCCCATACGTTGGGCAGCTACTTTCAAGTTTAATCCTTCAACTGCAAATTCAGTTGTTGATTTTTCAGAGTCAATGTAAAAAAGCAAATCGTTGGAACTTGATATGCCGGCATTCTTTTGGACAGGGATCCAGCGCAAAAGCGCCTCAGCCAGGTTTGAAACATCAATGGGTTTTGCAATAAAATCATTCATTCCGGCATCTTGGCAGGCTGACCTATCTGTATCCATTGCAGCAGCAGTCATGGCAATGATGGGAACATCGTTATCCTCAGATGATTTTCTGATTTGGCGCGTTGCCTGAATACCATCCATATCCGGCATTTGAACATCCATCAAAATGGCATCATAACTATTTGATGATGCTTTAGAAACTGCCTCCAAACCATTAATTGCAAGATCAACAACAAGCCCCATATCATTAAGAATTGCTTTGGCAACCAGTTGATTGGTCGGATTATCCTCCACCAGCAAAATTTTTGTTCCTTTAATTGACAGTAGACGTTTTCCTGCCTTGTGAAGGTCATTCCATTGTTTGAGTCCCTTTTGTGCTGGCGAATAGTTCTTTAGGTTGACGATAATATCAAAAAGTTGGGAAGCAATGACAGGCTTATCTAAAACAGCGTCAAATTGAATTTTTTGAGCGGGTGGCACTGCCACTTGTCGACTAAAGGCAGTCATCATCATTATAATGTTGGGCTTATCGTTCATGATATGCTTTTCTTCTTTTTCACGAATGATTTTGGCCAGTTCAATCCCCCCCATATCAGGCAGTTTCCAGTCAATCAGGACAAGTTCAAATGGCTTTTGAGAATGGACAGCCTTTAATGCTAGCGCCAGACCTTCATCACCGGTATCTGCTGTCTGGACATCAAAATTCCAGGACTCAAGTATTTTAGATATGATATGGCGTGAAATTTCTTGATTGTCAACGAGCAATGTTCGCATCCCTTGCAAATTAGCAGCAGAATGTTCCGGAATGGATTGCCCTGATACGCCCACCTTGATGGTAAAAGAAAAAACACTGCCTTTATCTTTTTCGCTTTCAACTTCAATTTGGCCTCCCATCATTTCAACCAGACGTTTACTGATTGTCAGTCCCAAACCGGTGCCGCCATATTTGCGTGTCATTGAGGTATCGGCCTGATCAAATGCAGTAAACAATCGATCTATCTGTTCCTGTGTCATGCCGATGCCTGTATCGCTGATGGCTACATGTAGCACAAGGTTTTTACCCTCATGAGATTTTTCACCTTTAATGCTTAATTTCACATGCCCCTGAGGCGTGAACTTGATCGCGTTTCCCATCAAATTATTGAAAACTTGCTTGATTCGGAGGGGATCACCAATAAGCTGATCAGGCAGTTTGGGGTCAATATCAAAAAAGAGTTCCAATCCTTTTTCTTCTGCACTGTATGAAAACAATTGCGAGGTTGAATTCTGGATGTCACTGAGTTCAAATGTTGTAGATTCCAACGAGAGTTTATCTGCTTCAATTTTGGAATAATCAAGTATATCATTCAAAATCCCCAGCAATGATCTGGATGAATTGTGTAGTTTTTCCAGATAATCGCGTTGCATCGGAGTCAATTCAGTGTTGAGCAACAGTTGTGACAAACCAATGACAGCATTCATGGGCGTGCGGATTTCGTGACTCATGTTCGCAACAAAAAGAGATTTGGCCTTGTTCGCTTTTTCAGCGGCTTCTTTGGCACTGACGAGCTCCTTTCTGTTGGCTTCAGCCTCGGTGATGTCAATAATACAGGAATAAAGCAGTGCTTTTCTGTTTACCACGATGCGACCACTGTAAACATTTACATCTCTAATCAAATCATTGGCCAGGCGATGCTTGAATTTAAAGAAATTTCTCTTTTGCGTGACAGCTTCATGCATTGCAGATTGAACGGCCTCATTGCTCAAGGTATTGATTTCTGAAATATTCATGCGTTTCAATTCGTACCGGGACCAACCATAGTATGATTCTGCAGCATTGTTGGCATCAACGATCCTGCCGGTTTGTGGATCAATGAGCAACATGACCACATAATTACTTTCAAAAAGGGCGCGATGTTTTTCTTCACTTTCCTGTAATTGTTGCTCATTTTTTTTATACTCGCTGATATCTTCAAAAACCCAGACACTGCCTTCTTCAATCGCATCGGGATTAATAGCTTTTCCCACAAGCTGAATCCATATTTTCGAACCATCTTTTCGATTCATTTCAAGCTGTGTCACAAATCGATCACCTCTGAGAATAACTGGATAAGCTGTTCGACCAAACCGCTCGTATTCTTCTTTTGATGTATAAAAGAAATGCGTGGGGCATCCCTGTAATTCATCAAAATCGTATCCAAACAATTTGGCCATGTATCTGTTTGTTTTGAGCTGAATTCTATTTTTCACCAGGGTAATACCAACGCCGGCATTATCCAGGATAGTATTCAACTCTGCCAGCGCGCGCTGAAGATCTTTTTCAGCTTTCATTAATTTTTTATGAGCGTTTGCAATTTCTGTTTTGTCAACCAGCTGAACAACCAGGTGTTGTTCCGCATTGAGTATTGTGGGAAGTATATATACTGAAGCAGTCACCTTCTTGCCAAAGGAAGAAACAACATTGATCTCATGGTGTTTCAGTTGATTATCAGCCAAAGCTTCAACACATACATCCAATAAACCGGTTTTTTTCCAGGATTCAATATGGTAAAAATTCTGCTTAAGCGCCTTATCCACTGTTGTGCCTGCCATTGAAGCCAGCGCTTCATTGTTCATCATGCATTGCCCATCATGGCGATATACTGCCGTTGGAAGTGGCGATTTGAGCATAATCGTTTTGCTAAAGGCCAATGCATCTTGAAGTTTTGATTCTGCCTGGACGCGTTTTACAAACATTTCCTGAAATGAATAAGATAATTCTGCAAACTCATCTTGTACCCGAGGAACGAATTCGTATGCAGAATCACCATCAGCGATTTGCGAAATTGCTTTTCGCTGTTGGGTCAGCGGTTGAAGAATTCTTCGATGAACAAAAATCAGGAAACATATTATAAGGATGCATAAAGAAGTAAACAATGCAATGAAAATATTTTTGGCAAATTGCGTCGATTCTTTTATCCATCCTTCTGCAATATGACTAATATTTCGGGCCTCATTCTGAAATTCAATCAGTAACCCAAACAGTTGAGAGGCAAGTTGTTCTTGATACGCACGATTATTCTTTATTGAGGTCATTGTATCAAATGTCGAACCGATCATTTGAAAGGTTCTTTTCAGTTCATGCGAACAGAAAAATATATGAATTTGACAGTTTTTTTTTCCCCATGCAGCGTTGATTTCATCATATTTTTTTCTCCACTGATGGACAGAGCGTTCTTTTTTATGAAGCAGATAGTTTGAGGTTGTTAAGGATAGCTGCGTAACCTCAAATCGAAGATTGCTGATATGCGCATTTATTATCTGAGATTCCTCAACACGATGGTGAACTTGCCGAAATGCAATGCCGGAAGCGACAATAGCAATCAAAAAAAGACCGGCATAAATGTAAATGATATATTGAATTCGCATTATTTTATTACCATAACATTATTATTTTTGTAACTTTTATTAATTGAGTCAACATATATAAAATATTTATAATCGGGTCGTTCCAATTTTTGTACAATATTTTTGTTGACCATCCAGCATTGTTTTCCATTCATGGCGTCAAAGCAAAAATGCTAATAATATCAAAAAGCAAACCAGGTAATGGTTACCAACACTTTAGCGAAAAAAATCTATCATTTTAAGAAATAACACATTTAAATATGTTACTTGTTCATATAGGATTCATCCTGGTAGTGTATTTTTTTCGCATGTTGTTGTAAAAGCAAATTTGATACCATGAAAATATCAGTTTTGCAACAAATGCATCGTTTTGGCAAAGCTACAAATGGTCAGTTGCCCAGAAGTATAAAGACAAATTTGAAGAAAAGCCTAAATCGAACGATTTTGTCTTTCAATATCAAAACAGAATTTTCAGGAGGAACTATTCATTTTTTTTTGAGCTAAATCTCAATTAAACAATCAAAAATCACAAAAAAAGGGGTGATACAATATTGTACCGCCCCTTTTTTTCGGAACAAGTCTTTTGAAAATGGGTTTGCCAGAAAAATCAAGACTTCTATTGTGGCACATCCTTGACCAGATGATCCATCATGAACAGCACATGTTTCATACCCACTTGCGGATAAACACCACTACCCGAATCATCAAAACCCGAAAGAATTTGTAAGCCAATAATAAGATCTCCAATATCCAACATGTCATTATGATTGAAATCCATTACCAAACCACTTTCCTGGATCGTAAATGTTGCTGTTTGAAAACCCACCAGACCTGAAGGATCTGTTCAATATAATAATTGTTTAATGGCCTGAACGCTCTAAAGTATTTTCCATTATGCATGGAGAGAATTTGTTTGATTTTTCGTCCCCCTATGCTGATGATAATTTTGGCCATTTTAACCGGCTCGTTTGTGATACCATCATACACAAAGCCCCAAAGGGTTCCATTTGATGGATTATTGGCATTGTTGATCTTCAAGCGATTGACATCAGATTCCTGAATCGCACCATATGAATCAATGGCCTGAACTTTCCAGTAAACTGTTGAACCATCCCAATCATTTGGCAGATGAATGTCATGAAAATTATGGGTCAGATTGGCCAGAACAATTCTGTTTTCTGTCTCGTTGAACAGGTCATTATCTTTTTTGAACCATAATGTGTATGAGATACGATCATTATCTGGGTCAATGG
>Ga0272440_1002433_pt1 | contig 14516 bp, 9 predicted proteins | sample SSMMMBAug17_FD_192440 | JGI IMG/M metagenome (GOLD analysis project Ga0272440, IMG submission 192440) | Marine sediment archaeal communities from Little Sippewissett salt marsh, Falmouth, MA, United States - SSM-MMB-Aug17 | ecosystem: Environmental > Aquatic > Marine > Wetlands > Sediment ...
ATATAAGCAATTAGTGCAACAATTACGCAAAAAATTGAAAATACTAATTTAAATTTTATTATTACAAAAAGAATTGGTAATGCAATTAAACCAGTTATCCATCTTTTTTTTAATTCAATATCCATACCTTCCTCATTTATTTAAGAATGCTATAAAAATATGTTCCTCATTTGAATCTTTGAATACTGGAGTCCCAAATCTTTAGATTTGGGCGTCAGTTTCTATGTTTCACAAATCAAAAAAAATGGGAGCGTACCCAATGGATGGGGGAGAACGCTGTTGAATAAATAAATTGGAGTCCCAAATCTTTAGATTTGGGAGTGCATAATACAAATTAATAAAACACATGCTTTTTTTTGTTATTATTTCACGCCCAAATCTAAAGATTTGGGACTCCAATTCTTAATTAAAAAGTATTTATCCCCAATCCATTGGATACGCCCGACTCCAGCTTAAAATGGGAACTTATTTTTCGAGCATTCCTTAGCTAATTTTATTGATATTTTGCCATAATTTCTTTATATGTTCCATTAGCTTTTATTATTTCCATACCCTCATCAAATTTTGAAACAAATGTTTTAATGATAGGCCTGTTAATTGAAAAGCAAATATATAATGGATTGATTGCCTGAATCCCAATTAATTCTACCTTGTCTTGTAATTTTTTCTCTTTTAACATCTGAAAAAGAACAATTTTATCCTCAATAAGTACATCAATTCTTTTTTTTATAAGCTTTTTTAAATTTGATGCACTTGAAGGCGCTGGGTCCTTTTTAAAAAAATCAGCTTTTTCAAAAGCCTCACTATAAGGATATTCATTAACAGTTCCAACCTTTAAACCTTTAATTGAATTAAGATCTTTATAAATTAATTTTTTTTCCTTTAAAGCAAAAAAAGAATCCTCATTCATAGCTATTGGATTTTTTGGAAATATTGTCTTTTTTTCATATTCAGGACTTTTTAATGTAGTAAAAAAACCATCTACTGTTTTTCCTTTAAGAGCCATATATTCAGCCCTTGCAAAAGGAACTGAAATGTATTTTACATTATATCCCACTGCTTTATAAGCTGCTTTTATGATATCTTCAGCCAATCCCTCTGCATTAGGTCCAGAAAAAGGCGGCCACCCATCCTCTGCTGCCAATAACACTGTTTTGTCATCAGCATTTATTTCACCTCCTAATAACAATGATGAATTAATAAAAATTACTGTAAATACCAGGAACATAAACACACTGCATTTCTTCATTTTCTTGTCTCCTTCATTTTAAAAGTTGTTTTTAAACACAAAAATCAATAGTTACTAATCTCTTTTTTAAATATAATAATATAAAATCAAATTTAATTTTTACTTTTATAATTCATTGAATTAGCTGATCAAAACTTATATTCACTATCAGTTTTTTTTTATTTTCTATTTGGGTGCAACACAAAAAAGTTGCACTATTTTCTTAGCCCTGAAAGGGCGTAACATACCAGCCCAGGGCAGCGCCCTGGGAAAATATAAAAAAGAATTTTTAGCCCTGTAAGGGCGTAACATAAATGGACTTCCTTTTATTATTGTTATTTTATGTTACGCCCTTTCAGGGCTAAAAACTTTGAAATTTTTTGACCCAGGGCGTTGCCCTGGGCTGGTATGTTACGCCCTTTCAGGGCTAAAAAATTTGAAATCTTTTGACCCAGGGCGTTGCCCTGGGCTGGTTTGTTACGCCCTTTCAGGGCTAAAAAATTTGAAATCTTTTGACCCAGGGCGTTGCCCTGGGCCGGTATGTTACGCCCTTTCAGGGCTAAAAAATTTGAAATCTTTTGACCCAGGGCGTTGCCATGAGCCGGTATTTTACGCCTTTTCAGGGCTAAGAAATGCACTCAAATCATTAGATGAATAAAGTGCAACTTTTTTGTGTTGCACCCTTTCTATTTTAATTTATAATGAGCCCCTTCGGTAAGCATGCTTGACTTTAACAAAAACCAAGATCGAATTCCCCCCTTGAGGGGGGTTAGGGGGGTGTTTGTGTTAGAAGTACTAACGCATAACACCCCCCTACCCCCCCTCCAATGGCATTCGAAGACATTTGGGGCTGTTATATAAGTACTTGAAATAGTTGAAATAAAAAAAGTTCGATTTTTGACTTGACAACCCTATGCATCTAAATTATGGTAAATGTGAATTATTATTGTATATTGCTTTATAACATATTGAAATTGCAACAAATATCGATATTGTTTTTGTTGTGCATTCTGCTGATATCGTTTCTTCGAATGACATTGCCCCCCCCTCAAGGGGGGAATTCGATCTTGGTTTTTGTTAAAGTCAAGCATACTTACCGAAAGGACTCTTATAATAAATTTTCTTTTGTTATTTTAGTTTGTTTGGAATATATAAGCAAAGAGGCTCCATTTCAAGGTAATCACCTGTAGATTCATAAGCTCTAGCTCTGCATCCACCGCATACTTTTTTATATTCACATTGTCCACATTTACCTTTAAGGTTATCAAAATTTCTTAATTGATTAAAAACATGAGAATTTGCCCAAATATCTGAAAATGAATTTTTATTAATATTACCACAGTTTACGTCTAAAAAGCCGCATGGTTGAACATCACCTGTATGCGATATAAAGCAAAAAGATGTTCCTCCAAGACATCCGCGGGTTACAGCATCCATTCCATGAGTTTTAAATGAAATACTTTTGCCTTTTTCTTTTTCCCGCTGCCTTAGTATTCTATAGAAATGAGGTGCACATGTTGCTTTTAGTTCCAGAGAAGTTTTTTGTTTTTGTTCATAAAACCAGTTTAAGGTTTCTTCATATTCAAGAGCATTTATTTCTTCATCAACTATATATTTACCTCTTCCAGTTGGAACAAGCAAAAATATATGATGTGCTACAGCGCCAAGGTTTTCAGCCAAAGCCAGAATTTTAGATATTTCTGTCAAATTTCTACGAGTAATTGTAGTGTTTATTTGAAATGACAGCCCATTATTTTTAGCATTTTCAATACCTTTAAGCGCACTTTCAAATGCTCCTTTTTGGCCTCTAAAATTATCATGAGTTGTTTTTGATGCTCCATCAAGACTTATACTAATTCTTTTTATTCCAGCATTTATTAATTTTTTAACAGCATCTTCTGTTAAAAGAGTTCCATTAGGAGCCATAACCATCCGAAGCCCCTTTTTGGTGCCATAACCAGCTATATCAAAAATATCAGATCTTAATAATGGTTCTCCACCTGTAAGTATAATGATAGGTGAAGCTGTGTCAGCAATATCATCAATTAGCTTAAAACATGCTTCTGTATTTAATTCACCTTCAAATGGCCCCAAATTAGCCGAAGCCCTGCAATGAATACAAGAAAGATTACAATTACGAGTTATTTCCCATGCAACAAGTCTAAGTTGATTATTTTTTAAATGATCCATTAAAAAAATCCAGTCATTGTATGTCTATATATTTTATAATCATTTTTTTGCGTGTTTCCCTTTCTGCCCCTTTGTGTCAATGTCTGTCGCTGTGTCTCTGTTTGTCCCTGTCTGTCTCTTTGTCTGTGTCTGTCCTTGTTTGTCACTGTTTCACTGTTTCTCTGTTTGTCCCTGTCTGTCTCTTTGTCTGTCTCTGTCCCTGTGTCTCTGTTTGTCTGTGTCTGTCTCTTTGTCTGTCTCTGTCCTTGTTTGTCTGTGTCTGTCCCTGTTTGTCCACACAAAAAAAAACTCTTAACTAACTATTCAAAATCTCAGCAGCTTCCATTGCAAAATACGTTAAAATCATATCAGCCCCAGCTCTTTTGATTGATAAAAGACTTTCCATCATAACCTTTTTACCATCAATCCACCCCATTTTATCTGCTGCTTTTATCATCGCATATTCACCACTAACATTATAAGCAGCTATTGGAAGGTCAATTTCTTCACGAACTCTATAAATTATATCAAGATAAGGAAGCGCAGGTTTAACCATTATAATATCAGCACCTTCCTCAACATCCATTGTTGCTTCTTTAACAGCTTCATTAGAATTAGCTGGATCCATTTGATATGTTTTACGATCCCCAAATTGAGGAGCAGAATGAGCTGCCTGTCTAAAAGGCCCATAAAAAGATGAACAATATTTTACAGAATACGACATTATTGGAATATTACTAAACCCGGCTTCATCTAATGATTCTCTAATTTCAGCAACTCTTCCATCCATCATATCTGATGGCGCAACCATATCAGCACCTGCTTTTGCATGAGATACAGCAATTTTAGCAAGTAAATCTAATGTAGCATCATTATCAATTAAGCCAGATTCAACAATTCCACAATGCCCATGATCAGTATATTGACATAAACAAATATCTGTAATAATGATTATATCTTTTATTTTTTTCTTAATTAATTTTATAGTTTTTTGTACAATACCATCTTTTGAATAAGCCTCAGTACCAAGTGCATCTTTTTTAGAGGGTATTCCAAAAAGCATTATTGCAGGTATTCCTAAACCCTTTGCCTTATCTACCTGCTTTATAATATTGTCAGGAGAATATTGAAAATGTTCAGGCATTGATTTTATTGGGTTTTTTATATTTTTTCCATTTATTGTAAATAATGGAAGGATTAAATCATCAACAGACAGTTCGGTTTCACGTACCATTCGTCTAATATTTTTATTTTGTCTGAGCCTTCTTGCTCTATAATCAGGAAAAAGCATTTATATCTCCTTAAAAAAACACCTGTTTATAATTATTTATCAGGCGCACCTTATCAAATTATTTATTATAAAATCTGTATTTTAAATTTTCTTTGCTCAAATTTAAAATTTGTCTCATTTGTAAGATAATTAACTTTTATTATCGTCCAACTGTGGTTTTTCTAATTATCTTAAGTGTAAGTCTGTGATTGTCAGTGTCAGTCCACATGAAATATGAAAAACTAAAGTTAGACGATAATATTATAATCCAACTTTGGTATTTCCAATTATGTGAAGTGTAAGTCCATAAGAAATTAGAAAGATCAAACTTTGATTATAATATTTTATGAAATAATTTTGAAATAAATTCCAGTTAACTAAATCAGTATTAAAAAATAGTCAAGATATATTGACATTATAAAAAAATGATTTTTGTATGAATAATAAGAATTACTATATTGAAATAACACAATTTTTCTTGCATTTTAAAAACAATTGATATAACTTTCCAATATTATTAAAATATTAAAGGTTATATAAATGGCTGAAATAAAACACATTCATGGAAGACATTGCGCAAGCACAGGTATATGTAACATAGTAAATTTTCATGGTTTGAAATTTAGTGAAGCAATGTGTTTTGGAATTGGAGCTGGTCTTGGTATATGGTATATGAGGTTAGATGATGAAAATCTGCCTGTATTAATCCATGTTAGATCATCTGATTTTGAACAACAGTTTTTTACACGAATTAAATATCCTTTTAAATGGAAAAAATACAATGATCCTGATCAAAGTGAAAAGGATTTATGTATTAACCTTGATAAAGGCTTACCTGTAATATTGCAAACTGATATTTATTATCTCCCATATTTTAAAACAAATACTCACTTTCCGGGCCATGTAATTACTGTTTGGGATTATAATAAAGAAGAAAAATTTTTTTATATAACTGATACTCAACATAAAAATTTTTTTAAGGTACCTTTTGAAGATATGAAAAAAGCCAGGTATAGTTCTCAAGGCTTTTTTGATGTAAAAGGCAATCTTTTTTGTCCTGAAAAAATGATTAAACCTGAAAATCTTGATATTATCATAAAAGATGCAATTGTCTATAACAGCAGGAATCTATTAGAAAGTAAAAACGAAAATATGGGGATTATAGCTCTTAAAACTTGGCAAAATGAATTAACATTATGGAAGAATTTTAAATCCTGCAAATGGACATCAAGATTTGCTTATCAGGTTATTGAAAAAAGAGGGACAGGAGGAGGTGGATTTAGATTTATATATTCTGATTTTCTATTGGAGGCATCGCAATATTTACCTCAAATAAAAAAATTAAATCTTATTGAAAATATGAAAAAAACAGCAAAAGCATGGCAAGAATTAGCATTTGCTCTAAAAAAAGCCTCTGAAGAGAATAAACCTGATTTTATTGATGTGTTCTATAAAATAGAAAAGGTATATGAATATGAATCTTTATATCACAATTGTGCTATTAAATTAATGAATGCTCCATAACAGCTAGAGTGTTTTTCATATGACTTGATATTAATAGTAGACCTTAACATTTAAAATATATTGATTATAATGACTGTTAAATAGAGTCAGGTCATATGAAAAACACTCTAGTGTAGCTATAATAAATATAGTGATTCAAATTTTTAGCCCTGAAAGGGCGTTATATAACAGCCCAGGGCAACGCCACGGCAATACTGTTGAATTAAGGATAAATTATTGAATATTTTTGAAATTTATTCAAGAAGCCAAGATAGAATTCCCCCCTTGAGGGGGGTTAGGGCAATACTGTTGAATTAAGGATAAATTATTGAATATTTTTTTAAATTTATTCAAGAAGCCAAGATAGAATTTCCCCCTTGAGGGGGGGTTAGGGCAATACTGTTGAATTAAGGATAAATTATTGAATATTTTTTATTATGAAAAATTTAATAAATTATTTTAGTATTTTTTTTGCTTTTTTCATTATTAATTCTTATGTCAAGGCTGACAATATTTATCAAAGCGGCATTGAATTAGATGGAACGTTTGGGCTTAAAGGCGAAATATCATTAGAAAATTCTAATTATAACATATTAGAAGAATATGGAAAACTACGTAATACAAATTTATTTCATAGTTTTAAAAAATTTAATCTCAATAAAAATGAAACAGCAATTTTTTCAGGAAGTGATAATATTTCAAATATTATTGCCAGAATAACAGGTGGAAGCCAATCATGGATTGATGGAAAAATTTGTTCCAGTATTCCAGATGCAAATTTATTTTTAATTAATCCAAAGGGATTTTTATTTGGATCAAATGCATCTCTTGATATTAAGGGATCTTTTTATTTATCCAGTGCAGATTATTTGAAATTTGATAATGATAATTTTTTTTATTCAATACCATTAGAAAAAGAAATTTTTTCAAGCGAACCGCCTGAAGCCTTTGGTTTTATAAATAATTTCGAACCAATTAGCTTTAATATTCAACAAGAAAATCTTCAAAATTCATCTGCAAGTATTGAAGTATTAAATAATAAAAATATAAATATAATAGGCGGCGATATTAATATCAATAATTCAAAATTTTATGCGCCAGAAGGTAATATTAACATTATTAGTATAAAAAACAATACTGATATCAGTTTTGAACAAAGCAATTTTAATATTAAAACACTTTCAATAAATGATTCTGGTAATATTTCAATATCAGAAAATTCATTGCTTCAAACAAGTGATAATGGTTCTGGAAATATACTAATTTATGGCAAAAATATTGAAATTTCAGATACAAATATTGAATCTGAATCCTTTGGAAACAGTCAAAATGGTAATATTTATATTCATGCTTTTGATTTGAAATTAGTGAAAACTAATATATTTACCAATACTTTTGTCAATAACAATGGTGGAAATATCGAATTTAAAGCTGACAACGCAATTAAAATTTTAAATAATTCTCGTATTGTTAATAATACATATGGTTCAGGCAATGCAGGAAAAATTATCATGGACTCAAACACAATACTTTTAGATGAAAAAAGTGTTATTGAAAGTGCAACAAAAAATAGCGGCAATGGCGGTACAATATCACTGATTGGTCATGATAAAATAGAATTATTAAATTTTTCACGAATTTTTTCAAATAGTGATCCAAATATTAATAAGGCTGGAAATGGTGGTATTATTGAAATTAAGACAAACAAATTTTATATGAAAGACAATTGCAATATTGCCACTGATACACATTCAATGGGATTTGGAGGTAATATAATATTATCAGGCATTAACAATAATTATATTGATTATATTTCCCTTTTAGATAGTTCTATTGTTGCTCGTTCAGTTGGAATCTGGGTTAATAGTAAAACTGGAAATGCAGGTTCAATATCTATATTTGCAAATAATATAGAATTATTAAATGGTTCAAGGATTGGTAGTGATTCATTATTAAAATCAGGGGGTAATGGAGGAAATATTGAAATTGATACAAATACTATCTTGATTTCTGGAAAAAATAATAACTTAAAATCAAGCTCAATAGATGTTACTGCTGGAACTAATGAAGATTATGCTGGAAATGCTGGTAATATTTTAATAAAAGCTAATCAAATAACTCTAACAGGCAGTGGAAGTATTATTGCTGACTCGCAAGGCCCAGGAAATGCGGGTAATATTTCCATTGAAGTTACTACGCTACAATTAATCAATGATGCTCAAATATCATCTAAAAGTCAAATGAAAGGAGTTGGAGGCAAAGCAGGAAATATTACTATTGGTCGGAAAATTGAATTATTAAATGACAGCACTTTTCAAATATTAGAAAAAAGCGATTTAATCCTTTTAGATGGCAATAATGTTTCTATAAACACATCAACAAATGGTTATGAAAATGCAGGAAATATTCAAATGGCAGCTATAAAATTAGATATAATCAATGGTGCAGATATTTCATCGTCAACTGATTATGAAAATTATTATACTTTTGATAATATTTCAGAAAGAGATATATATTTTGCACAAAAAGGCGATATTGCAGAAGTTACTGTTGATAAAAACTCATATCCACAAAAAAGAATTTTTACTGGAGATAATTGGATTATTTTTAATGAATATTTTGAGGTAGATACAATTGAAGAAATGAACAATCTATTAAATGAAAAATTTATTACAATAAATGATGTTGTTTTTGTTAAAAATAATGACACAAAAAGTCCATCAACATATATTTATTATAAATCATGGATTAAAATTAATCGTACATTTAATGTTGAAAATATTGAACAACGTAATGAACTGGCTTCTTTAAAAGAGCTTAAAATTGGAGATTTAGTAATTGTCAATAATGCTGTCAATAGTAAACCAGCAGGTTATGTTTTAAAAACCAACTCTTTAGTAGATATGGACAGCAGATTTTTAGAATATAAAATACACCTGACTGAAAATATTAGTGAACTTGATGATATTAATGCTCAAATTGGAGATATGGCATATATTAATTCAGCTTTACAAATGATCTATACAGGTCAGCAATGGATAGAAACAAGAAATACTTTTCAATTTGATAATTTCATTGATATGTATAAATATCCGCGGGCTAAAGCAGGAATTATGTCAGAAATTTTAAATGAAACAGATAAAAATTCAAATCTTTTCGTTCATACTGGTGATAAATGGATACTATTTAATGAAATAGTTTCAATATCTAATTTTGATGACACAAATCTTATTAATTTTAAAAATGGAGATATTGTTAAGATTGACAATATAGATGATATAACAAGCCAAAGTTTTCTTTATACAAATAATGATTTTAAACCTGCAATTAAATCAGGAGATGCCGGGCTTATTTCAATCCATTCTGATTCATTAAGAATATCAAATAAAGCATATATAAGCACTTCAAGCAATGGTCTGGGGAAAGCAGGTTCTATAAAAATAAATACTCAAAGCCTTTATATGGATAATATGGCAAAAATCGCTTCATCAAGTAATTCAAAGGGCAATGGAGGAAATGCCGGACTTATTAGTATTGATGCATACAATGATTTATTTATAAAAGATGATAAAACTTCTATAGAAACATCAAGTGAGGGCTATGGTGGAGCTGGAGATATTAATCTTTGCTTAAATAATCTTAATATTATAGAAAAGGCAAAAATTTCATCTGCCAGCAATGCTTTAATCTTTGGAGGACCTGCAGGAACAATTAAAATCAATGCTGATGAATCTATAAGTTTAAAAGCTGAAGCCTCGTTAACTACAGAAGCAAATAATTCTATGGAAATATACAGCAAAAAAAACAAAGATAATGGTAAAATTATTATAAAGGCTGGTAGATTCTTGTTTGTTAATAACAGTCAGATAACTACTAGTGTAAAAGGAGGAGCAGGAAAAGGCGGTGATATTGAAACAAATAGTAATAATGTTGTTTTAAATTCTGGAAAAATAATTGCAAATGCTTTTGAAGGAAGCGGAGGAAATATTCATATTTTAAGCAATCAATTTATAGAATCAACAAACAGCCTTGTGGATGCATCTTCTGAAAAGGGAATAGATGGTATAATAAAAATTGAATCTCCTGAAGAAGATATAAGCAGAAATATTATTTCTTTATCAGATAATTTTCTTGACTCATCTAAATGGATTAAAACCCCATGTGCCTCAAGATATAATGAAAAAGTAAGCCATCTTGTCTTTGACTCTTATGATGGATTACCTGAAATCCTTGATGACTGGAAATCAAGCCCTCCAATATTAATAGATGATTTTAAATCCTATAAAAAAAATAAATAAAATTTTTATATTAAAATATTATCGTCCAACTTTGATTTTTGGACTGACATGGACAAGCACTGACTTACACTTATTAAGATAATTGGAAAAATCAGAGTTGAACTGAACGATAATACTAACTATCATTATGCTCATTTTATTTTATCCACTGCGTCCAATCCAATGTGTCCACTGCGTCCACTGTGTCCACTGCGTCCACTGCGTCCACTTTGTCCACTGTGTCCACTGCGTCCACCTCGTCTAATTATCTAATTTTAAAAATACTTCATCATATAATTTTCTAAATTTTTGAATATTTTCTTTATCTAACCATTTTTCCATATAATTACGATATGCATTAGTTGGTCTTTCTTTTTCTAAAATTTTATTTATTTTTTTTAATACTCGCTGACTTTTTTTGTATTTACTGCACGCAAAATATGAAATAATATATTCATCTGATTCTTTAAAAGGGACAATAGCAATATTATCTTCCTGATAAATATTTTTGGCTAAATAAATTGCTTCATAAGGACGTGCTAACATATAATCGATTCTTTTATGTAACAACATACCTAACAGAGATTTATTAATATTTCCTATATGTTGAGTAAAAATATTATCTGAATTTTTATATTTTTTAATAATAATATCTATTTTTTTCCCAAATGAACGTTCAGAGGGAATTCCTAATTTCAAATTTTTATTTTTCAAAAGATTTTCAAGAGAAACAATTTCTGTTTTCTTAATAGAATCAAGCAAATCTTTTCTTGTAACAATTGCAACTCCATAAGCAATAATTGCAGGAATAGAATAATAACATTTATTGTCTCGTTCTGGGCTCTTATTCATCCCGCATGTACACATAATTTCTTGTTCTTTTTCTAAAAAATATGTTATCCTTTTTACATTTGCTGTTAACTCTAAATGATTATATTCAACCAGCCTTTCACTAACATGATTGGTAATTAAGTCTAATATCCCCTTTTTTTTATTCGTCCCTTCAACAATTGCAAATGGAGGATAGTCTGCAAATAGCCATGTAATAGTATCTTTTGCAAATGAAATTGAAGACAAAAATACTAAAATAATAAAAATTCTATATACAAAAAAAATATTTTGTTTTATTATATTATGATTATACATATATACTTTCCTTTTAAAACATGTTTGCAAATTAAATCTGCTTAACTTTATCATTAATGATTTTAACATTACCTCCAGCCTGTCCCAAAATATATAAACCATAATCTTTAGCAAGATCAGATGCTTTTTCTAAATCAGATAGAAAAGCAACTGTGCCAAAAATTTTAAAATTTTCATACATAGGGAAAAACTTTTTAAATTTTTTTAAACTATTATTGTAAAACTTTATAACATTTTTTTGAGTGTGTCCCAACCTTTACACATAGAAATTTTTTAGCTCCATAGGATCGTAATCTTTGTAGAAAATATTGATATTATATTATTTTTAGCTCCATAGGAGCGAAATCTTTGTAGAAATATTGATGGCATACATGATACCTCCAAATTCATTATAGTTAATCCAATTTTTATTATCATTTATTAAACTATCTCCTTAATGTAAAGCATAAAGTTTATAATTATCCAAAAGTGGAATAACTAAAGTCGATATCAAGTTATCTTAAATTGAAGGGTTTTAAGGTAAGGACTTTTGGAACACGACACTAACCATTTTCCCCACATAATTACGATATGCATTAGTAGGTCTTTCTTTTTCTAAAATTTTATTATTTTTTTAATACTTGCTGACTTTTTTATATTTACTGCACTCAAAATATGAAATAAGATATTCATCTGATTCTTTAAAAGGGACAATAGCAATATTATCTTCCTGATAAATATTTTTGGCTAAATAATTTGCTTCATAAGGACGTGCTAACATATAATCAATTCTTTTATGTAACAACATACCAAACAGATATTTATTAATATTTCCTATATGTTGAGTAAAATATTATCTGAATTTTTATATTTTTTTATAATAACTTTGATGGTTTGTTGTGATAACTCATTGAAGTTTATATGAAAGTTATTATATACTGAACAAAAATTTTAAAAGGATGAAGTCCAAATCTTTCTATGCTTTGATTTATGCATTTAATATAAAATAATTATTGACTCTTTTTAAAAATAATATAATAATTTACTTTTTATCAAAATTAAATCAAACAATTAGGAGTATAGAAAAATGAATTTATTTAAATGTTTTAAAATTACTTTTGTTATTAACCTTATTCTTTCTGTTAACTAATTCAGTTAGTGCATCTATTAATCAGTATGTAAATTTTAGTGGCTTGCTAACAGATAGTAATGGTGACGCAGTTGAAGATGATAGTTACATAATCACTTTTAGTTTATGGGATGGTGAAAATGAAAATTCGCCAAATCAAAAATTATGGGAAGATACAAAGAACATACAGGTTGAAAGAGGTATATATAGTACTTCGTTAGGAGCATTTCCATATACAATGACGTTTGCTGAACCTTATTTTCTCGCAATTCAAGTCAATGGTGGGGATTATCTAAAAAATGATAATAAATTTATTCCTCTATCCAGTACATGGACAGCTTTCAGGTCATCTACATCAAGTGGAAAGCTCGTTACTTCTGTTTCTCAAGACTACACAATAACTGATAATGATGATGTTGTACTTGTCTCAGGCAATTCAACAATCACTCTTCCTCAAGCCTCTAATGAAAAAGGGCGAATTATTATAATAAAAAAGATAGATAGCAGTAATACTGTTTCTATTGCTACCATAGCTAATGAAACTATAAATGCAGTAGATAGAAGTCAAGGATCACCTTTAACTCTTACAACTCAATTTGAGGAAGTTAATGTTATCAGTGATGGACAAAACTGGTTACGCATTTCGAAAATGGAATTAAATTATATTGCTGGAAATGGTTTGAATTTAAATGGTTTAACTTTTTCTATTCCAAATAATGGAATTGGCTCTGATGAAATTGCTTCAGGATCAATTACTGATGATAAACTAAATCTATCATCAATCGAAGCTGACACTATAGCTTTGACCAGTTCTATGACAGCCAACACAGCAAGCTTGACAATGTTGACAGTATGGGGTATTGCAACTGTAAATACAGTCAACTCGGACTATGCCAGTATTACATCATTATCATTAAACAGTGCGACCTTGGCTGTTGCAAGTCCAGGAACTGCCAGAACCATTACTATTCCAAATTCTTCAGGAGTTTTTGTTGTTACCAGTGATGGTTCTTTTAGCGTTACTTCTACAGATATTCAGAATTCAGCAGTTACTACTGATAAGATTGCCGATGATGCCATTACCTCTTCAAAAATTGTTGATAGAACAATAACCGGTGATGATCTAAGTGCTACATTGAATTTATCAACAGTAACTGCAAATGTTTTATCTTTAACCACAACCTTGACTGCTAATAATGCAAGTCTGGCAGGATTGACAGTAAATGGCACTGCAACAGTATATACAGTTAACTCGGATTATGCCAGTATAACCTCACTATCATTAAGCAATGCTACACTTGCTGTTGCAAGTCCAGGAACTTCCAGAACCATTACTATTCCAAATTCTTCAGGAGTTTTTGTTGTTACCAGTGATGGTTCTTTTAGCGTTACTTCTACCGATATTCAGAATTCAGCAGTTACTACTGATAAAATTGCCGATGAGGCAATTACCTCTTCAAAAATTGTTGATAGAACAATAACCGGTGATGATCTAAGTACTACATTGAATTTATCAACAGTAACTGCAAATGTTTTATCTTTAACCACAACCTTGACTGCTAATAATGCAAGTCTGACAGGCTTGACAGTAAATGGCATTGCAACAGTATATACAGTTAACTCGGATTATGCCAGTATAACCTCACTGTCATTAAGCAATGCGACCCTTGCTGTTGCAAGTCCAGGAACAAAAAAATTTCATAAGCTTTCATAAAATTTTTACTGGCTAAATCAATATTAACAAATTCCTTAGTTTGTTGTGCTGTATCTGATATGTCTTGATTACCAGTAATGATCTTTATTGCATTGTTGACA
>Ga0272440_1002434_pt1 | contig 14504 bp, 11 predicted proteins | sample SSMMMBAug17_FD_192440 | JGI IMG/M metagenome (GOLD analysis project Ga0272440, IMG submission 192440) | Marine sediment archaeal communities from Little Sippewissett salt marsh, Falmouth, MA, United States - SSM-MMB-Aug17 | ecosystem: Environmental > Aquatic > Marine > Wetlands > Sediment ...
AAAGATTTGGGACTCCAGACTACAAATTTGTTTTTCAGAGGCATAATCATTAGCCTCAGAACATATTGAATTTATGTCTAAATTTTATACTTTCATATAAACTTCCATGCCCTTGCGGCACAACAAATTTGAATTATCATTTCAGTATTATGCAAATAATAATTTCCTTTCAAAAAAATGATATTTATTATATATAATTGAAATAATTACAAAAGTCTTTAATTGTTTTATAAAAATTTCAGTAAGTTATATGGCAAATAAAACTTGTTGATCTATGCGAATCTATGAAGATAACCGGACTTCAAAACTTACGAAAAAAAATGTGAAGTAACAAATAGAATAATAATTTTTTAAATACATAAATATTTGCAATTTAATTTTAATAAGGAGAAAAAATTATGACACTTACAAAAAAAGATATTGTAGATAATATACTTAAATATCCAATGTTTGAAAAAGATAAAGTTATTCAAAATGTTGAAAGCATTATTGAAATCATGAAAGAAAAAATGTCAAATGGCGAAGATATTTTAATCTCAGGATTTGGTAAGTTTTGCATAAAAGACAAAAATGAACGTCGAGGAAGAAATCCTGCTACAGGTGAATCTATGATGTTAAGAAAAAGACGCATTGTTACTTTTAAAGCTTCAGGAATTTTACGTCAAAAAACCAATGGCACTTATAAATACTGGTGGCAAAAAGAGGATAATATTTAAATTTATATTTAAATTTTAACTTTTTACTTTTGTTATAGGGATAATAATTATTATTATCGTCCAACTTTCATTTTTCGATTACGTTTTTAATGTTCATTAATGAATCTTGTTATGAATAATAATAATATCAAACCTCTATCTTTAAAATAAGGAGTAAACAAATGAAACAAATATTTCATAAAATATTAATTTTTTTATTTATTTTTCTAATTCAAATTTTTTCTGCAGAAGCAGATGACAATTACATCTCAATTTTGACAAATAAAAATGGTTTTATGTTGAACAATAAATATACAATACTAAGAGGAGGCACTATTCAATGGTTTAGAATACCAGAAGAAGAATGGGAAGATAGATTAAAAAGATTTAAAGCTTCCGGATTTAATACAATTGATATGTACGTTGGTTGGAACATGCATGAACCTGAGGAAGGTGTTTTTAATTTTGACAAACCTGATATTAGAAAATTTCTAAATTTAGCAAAAAATTATGGTTTATTCATTTATTTTAGACCAGGTCCATATATTTGTAATGAATATGATAGTGGAGGATTTCCTGCCTGGATAGCTCGAAATTCAACAAAAAAAGATAAAAATGCTGATGGTAAACCAAATTTAAGAACTGATGACCCGGATTATTTATTTCTTGTTAAAAGATATTTAAATAAATTAAATGATGTAATTAAGCCATTTCTTATAACAAATGGAGGACCTATAATTCTTTATGCTATTGAAAATGAATATAACTGGTTTGAAACATTTTTTAATATTGATAAATCTTTTGAATTAGGCGGGGATTCAATATTATCATGGTATGATATGGAAAGAGGTACCTTACAAAATACTGGGACTACAGCTTATATGAATTTTCTTCAACAATGTTTAGTTGATGATAGTATTGATATTCCAATAACCACCTGTCCAGGAGATAGTAAGGTCTCGGGAATGGGAGATAATAATAATGGATGGGTTTCTAATGTTATACCGATTCCAAATTTTTATATTCAGGCAAATGTCGAAAAATTATCAAGAGAACTTTTAACCAGTATGCATGATTCTAATAATTACAATGGGAATTACAATAATTATCCATCTGGCACTACTGAAACATTTAGAAGTGCATCACGTATGAAACAGATGATTATGGCAGGGCTTGATGCATTTTTTGCATTTAATATTGTTGGAATGAATCAAGAAGGTTATCTAAATACAGTTGTTTTAGATCCTGCAGCAACATCTAATATTTTAAATTTATTTGAATCAAATTGGACAAATGCTAACAATTTATTTGTTGCTCCTGGATATGGATATTTTCATGGAGTAGTAGATTATTATGGTGCTATTAGCGCATCAGGAACTCATCGTGAAAAGTATTACCATTTTAGAAGAAGTAATTTATTTTTAAGCGATTTTGAAGAGAAAATTGGAAAGGTTTTATATGCATCAAAAACAGGAAATTTCGATGATGCTGATCTTAGAGTAAAAATTGATTCACCAAATAGTGGCTGCATTGAAGATGGTAAAAGGGTAAACTATTTTTTAGATTCTGGTGATTCATTTTTTATAAGTATTTCAAATCAAACTGGCAATGAATTTAATATTACAAAGGAAAAAATTCAGGTAAATGAATTAATATTTCCAAAATATTCTGATATTGTTGTTCCTATAGAATTTGTTCCTGTAAATACAAATGATTTTGGCCCAAATATTAATGATATAAATACTTGCGATCAGGATTATACTATGATTTTGGTTACAAATCTTGAGATTTTTTCGGATCTTAAGATGAATTATTCAACAAGTGAAATATTAAGATTTACAGATTTTAATGAACAAAAACTATTAATTCTTTATGGAAAAGAAGGCTCCAGTGGTGAAATTGAACTATCTGGGAATTTTATTAATCCTCAAATTAATCAAGATAATTTTCAAATTCATGATTCAGAAAGCAATAATAAACTTGCATTTTCTTATGATTACAAACCATTTAACACATTGCTGATTAAAACAGAAAGCGGCAATACATTAAGGCTTATAATTACAACAATCAAAGAAGCTGGCAGATTCTGGTTTTTTAAAAATAAAGAAAAAGATTATTTAATAAGCTCATTTGATTATTTAGAAACAGAATTTATTGATGAAAAAATAAAACTTGTTTACGAGGCAAGAAAAAATATATCTGATATTGCTCTTGTATCTCCATCAAGAATTAATCTTGTTGGTTTAACTATAAAAAAATCTTATGATCCAAGTTCAAATACAACTATTTTTAACGCCCCACAATGGAGAGAACCTCCACAAATTAATGACTTGCTTAAAAATGGCAAGTCTTTTCAGGACAATTTAGAAATTAGCTCTGATTTCGATGACAGCTCATGGATATCATGGGAAGGCGAACCTGATTTTCTGGAAAATAAAGGTATTTATAAAGGTCATGCATGGTATAGAACTACATTTGATTTGAGTGATGTGCCAGATGATTCAAAACTTTATATTAAAAGTGCTTCAGATTTTATTGGTATCTATGTTAATGGAAAATATATTACAACAGTATGCCCTATTGGTACAGAAATAGATAATTACTCACAAAATGCATATTACAGATTTGATAATCTAAAATCATATCTTTCAACAGGAAAAAATATAATTGCATTTAGAACTGAAATTTGGGGACATGGAAGCTTTATGTTTCCACGTGGTAAACTTCTTTACACATCTATCAGGCTTCCAGCTTTAGGTTTCGATTCAATGAAAGGTCTTGCAGGAGAGGCAAAAGCTGCAAATAAAAAACTTGAGCAATGGAAACTAAGAGCAAAGCTGGGAGGAATGATTAAAGGATATGATCAACCAGAATACAATGATTCAAACTGGTCAAATACAACTGTTCCTTTTTTACTTAATTCAGGGGAAATAAGATGGTATAGAACATCCTTTAAAACTTCAGACATTATTGATAATAAAAATTTTTATGCACCTGTTGTTTTGGAGCTGACTGGAGAAAATACAAAAGCAACTATTTTTCTCAATGGCAGACTTATTGGCAGATGGCTAAGTAAAGGAAAATATCCAAAAGATGAACTTATTCCTGAGGATGAAGAATGGCTTAGAAAAGGTACATGGGGTAGACCGGCAAGGGATTTATGGAATTGTACTGATCCAAATCATTTTCCAATTTCTGCTGGCTTACTGAAAAAAGACAATGAAGATAATATATTATCAATTGTATTTGAAGATACCTCTCCTGATAATCGTTTACAAGGTAAAGTTGATTCTTTAAAAATAATATATAATCAAGAAGAAAAAAAGAGTCTTGAATCTTCGACTATTAATGTAGAAAATATTCGAAACAAAGGCGAGATAACAATACAACCTTATTCAAATTCATTAACAAATAAAATTGGACTTGATGATGTTATCAGATTATTAAAATATATTTCAGAAGAATAACTACTTGTTTTTTCAATATATATATAATTTATATTTATAAAAAAATAAAACAAAATGGAATTAAAAAATAAAGTTGCTTTAATTCTAGGAGCAATAAAGGGAATAGGAAAAGCCATAAGTATTACCTTAGCAAAAGAGGGTGTCAAGCCGGTTTTAAATTATTATGACTGGGAAGAGCATCTTGATGATTTGAAAAAAGACATTAGCTATATCACTAATGATTTTTTAATAACTAAAACAAATTTACTTGAAACAGAAAAAATATCTTTGCTAATTGACAAAATAATTAAACATTATGGCAGACTGGATATATTAATTAATAATATTGAAAGAGGAGGCTGGCCTGTTGTTCATGGAAAGTATAACAGAGAACAGTGGGATTTAGAAATTGAAACAACAATTAGATCTAAATGGTGGATTTTTGATAAAGCCTTACCCTATTTAAAAGCAAATGGAGATGGTGTTGTTGTTAATATTTCTTCAATTTCAGGGATAGTTGGCAGATCTGGCCCTGTTTCTTATATATTTAACGATGCTTATTCAGCAGCAAACAGAAGTATTTCATTATTAACAGAAACATGGGCAAGAATGGGTGCTCCTTTTGTAAGAGTGAATGAACTTATGCTTGGTATTTTTGAAACAAGACATGCCAGTCAAACAAGAGGATGGAATTTATTAACAGAAAAACAAAAAAAAGATATTATTGATCATACTTTATTAAAAAGAACCGGTACAATTGAAGATGTATCTAAGGCTGTTCTTTTTTTAATAAAAGACAGCCCATTTATGACTGGTTCTATTATTAGAATTGATGGTGGATATGTATTAGGTGGGGAAGCAAATTTTCCTATGCCTGAAGGTGTTATCTAATATTCAAAGATATTTCAATAATACAAAAAAATAACTGATTATATCTGATTTTGGGGAGTAATAAATTCAGATACTTATATTATTCATTTAAAGCACCGAAGGTGCGAATTAATATAGCCTGGGTAATGTAAAACCAAAATTTTCAGCCCTGAAAGGGCGATTTAAAGCATGACTCAAATATAATTCGTCCTTTCAGGGCTTAAATCACTGTGTATCAATTCCCATAGCTTCACCCTGGGCTATATTAATTCGAGCTTTCAGCGCTTAGAAATGCATTAACAAAAAGTGCTCCCCAAAAAACGTTATAATCAGAAAAATAATTAAAGGAAGATAATGAAAACAATTTCTATAAAAGGCAATAAAGTAAATTCAAATATTTTTATTAATGAACAATTAGGTAATTTAAATAAATATATCCAAAGTGAACATGTTGTAATTATAACTGATGAAAATGTTTCAAGATTATATAATGATAAATTTCCAAAATATGATGTTATAACAATAGGTATTGGAGAAAAAATTAAAACAATTGAAACCGCTGTAAGTATTTATGAAAAGCTTTTAGATTTAGATGTTCAAAGATCAAGCTTTATTGTTGGAATTGGCGGAGGAATAGTTTGTGATATTTCAGGTTTTGTTGCTTCTACATTTTTAAGGGGTATTAGATTTGGATTTGTATCAACAACATTGCTTTCTCAGGTTGATGCAAGTGTTGGCGGTAAAAATGGCGTAAATTTAGAAGGCTATAAAAATATTATTGGCGTTTTTAATCAGCCTGAATTTGTTATTTGTGATTTAAATCTACTAAAAACACTCCCAGCAAAAGAGCTTTTATGCGGATTTGCTGAAATAGTCAAACATGCTTTAATTGAAGATAGTTTATATTTTGATTTCCTTAAACATAATTATCAAAAAGCCCTTTGCCTTGATATTGATATATTGGAAAAAATTGTATATGATTCAATTATGATAAAAGCATCGGTTGTAAACAAAGATGAATTGGAAAAAGGTGAAAGAAGAAAGCTTAATTTTGGTCATACTTTTGGTCATGCTATTGAAAAAATATCAAAACTTGCACATGGCGAATCTGTTAGTATAGGAATGTCGCTTGCCAGTGAATTATCCTTGAAAAAAAATTTAATAACTGAAAATGATTATCTACAAATCACATCTTTACTTGAAAGCATGAAACTTCCTACAAAATGCGAATTTGATAAGGATGAGATAATATCTGCTTTAAAAAAAGATAAAAAAAGAAAAGGTGATTTAATACATTTTGTTTTGCTTGAAAAAATTGGAAAATCTATAATTTCAAAAATTTCTATTAAAGATTTAGACATATTTTTAAATAAAAGATGATTTGGTAGTGGGCGAAAGGGGAAGGACAATGCTGTTGAATTAATGAATTGGAGTCCCAAATCTTTAGATTTGGGCGTGCATAATACAAATTAATATATAAAGAAATATTTTTTTGCAATTATTTCAAGCCCAAATCTAAAGATTTGAGATTCCAATTCTTAATTCAAAAGTTTTGCTCCCCATCCATTGGTTACGCCCATAATATGTTTTCAATTTTTTCCAGAAGTATTTTATTTTCAATTTAAAAATATAATTCAGAGTTGACAGTTAATTCCTAGTGAGTTACATACACATAAAAATTAATAATTTTTTTGTATACCTATAATATTGTATTTTTAACAGATATCAGTCGATTCAATTGTATATACCTTATTGAATTATAATATTATCGTCCAACTTTGAAGGTTTTGTAAAAAGTCAAATTTACAAAAATCGGTATTAATAATTTCAAATTGTTACACAGATAAAAATCTCATTTTTTTACTTTTTACGAGACCATCAACTTTGGTTTTTCTAATTATCTTAGTGTAAGTCTGTGCTTGTCCGTGTCAGTCCACACGAAATACGAAAAACCAAAGTTGGACGATAATAGCTTGAAACATTAATAATTTTTAAACGCGAGTAGGAAATGACTAAAGATCAAACAAATTGGATATTTAAAATTAATAGAATAAAAAAAGTATTTTCTCCAAGAAACAATGAAATTATACCTCCAATAGTATTTAGAAACATAAATGTTCGTAGAGGGACAATGACAATAATTACAGGAGAAACAGGAATTGGAAAGACTACTTTACTAAATATGCTTGGTTTAATGGATGATATTGTTTTTAGTGCAAAAGATGATATCCTTTTTATGCCTGAAACTAGAAGAAGACCAATAAGTTATAAAAGAATTTTTTGGGAGCAGCCTCAGTGGGTTGAAAAAATACGTTTTAACTATTTCGGCTTTATGTTTCAGCAAGACCATTTAATTGATGCTATGACAGGCTGGGAAAATGTGATATTACCTTATCTTTTAAGATATCCTGAAGCCAGCATTTATGAAGCAATTGAAAAAGCAGAGCAAATTATTGTTGAGTGTCGTTTTCATGATATGCTTAATGGTTTAATGGAAAGAAGCCCATCAACATTTTCAGGAGGTCAAAGACAAAGAGCAGCTTTAGTAAGAGCTTTAATTCATGATCCAATGGCAATATTTGCTGATGAACCTCTGGCATCTGTTGATCAATTAACTGCTCATCAAATTGTCAGAACTTTGGCTGGTCAGGTTCAACATGGTAAAACTATTATAATGGTTGTTCATGACACTCACGAAAAAATGTTTGAAGATTTAAATGTTGATATAATTCAATTGAGTAGTAGAAAAAAAACCGGATTTACAGATCAAAAACACTTCTATCCTGAAAATGAAAATATGAATCAATTATAATCACTTTGTTTTTCCAATCATGCGAAGTGTTTGTCTGTGTTTGTCCTGTGTCTGTCAGTGTCTGTCCGTGTCAGTCCATACGAAATTCGAAAAACCAAAGTTGGATAATAATATAACAATCAAAACAGCCAATAATTATTCTATGTTTTTTTTAAAAGCTCAGAAATTCTTTTTTTTAAAAATTTATTCTTTTTGATAGAAGTTATAAGTGCTTTCCAATTTCTACGAGCTATCTGAATTTTTTTTTCATAAACAGTTTCTTCCTTTTTTGAAAATCCCATTTGATAATAATTTAAATCCCATCCGCATTTTGAACAAAGTTTATGATCTTCATCTTTTATTATTGTTTTACATATTGGGCAAGTATTCATGTTTTAAACTTTTTAATTTTTCAAATTATAAATATTTAACAATATATTAATAAAAATTACTATGTTTTTCAAGTGTTTGTCTGTCTAATTCTGTTTTTGTCCAAATACAAAAAATATTCCAATCATGTGAAGTGTAAGTCCGTGTTTGTCAGTGTTTGTCCGTGTAAGTCCACACAAAATTCGAAACACCAAAATCGAATTATATAATAAGCCAAACTAAATTTTATCTTAATCTTATTTTATCTTAATCTTCGATTGACGTTTTCAGGTGTTTGTCAGACAATTTCTGTCTTTATCCATACGAATATCAAAAAGGATTATAATATTTATTCTTAAAAACAAATTCTTAAAAGAGCCAAAAATCAAATAAATTAACTAATTTTTTATTTAAACTAATTTTTTTGTTGAACAGCAATCATTATCAGTATATTATTTCTTATTTTTTGTTGAACAGCAATCAGTACTAATATAAAAATCCATTATGCTAAATGAAAAGATAAATGAGCCGCAGAAAAAAAGTCGATTTAAAAATTTGTTTTTACAAGTTTATTATCGTTTTATAAGGCTGCGTGATACACCTGAACAAATTGCCTGGGGGGTTGCAATAGGTTTTTTTATTGCAATGACCCCCACATTAGGCTTTCAAACATATATTGTTATCCCACTTGCAGCTTTAATTGGGGTAAGTAAAGTAGCAGCTGCAATTTCAGTTTGGCTTACAAATCCTTTAACAGCTCCTTTTTTTTATGGTTTCAATTACATGATAGGAGCTATGATCCTTGGATATCCATTTAAAGTTGATGTTTTTACTAATCCTTCCTGGATAGAAATTTTTCATTCAGGAAGGCAGGTTTTATATGCCTTACTGGTAGGAGGAACAATTACCGGTATAATTTTTGGAGTTGCAGGATATTTCTTTACAGAAGGAATGATTAGAACAGCACGTGAAAAAGCAAAAGAATTAAAAAAGATTAAGGAAAAAATTCCTGTGAAAGCGGCTGATTTGAAAAAGATAAAAGAAAAAATTCATGTGCAAACTCCTGATTTAAAGAAAATTAAAGAAAAATTACATGTTCCAAAATTAAAAAAATGATCTAAATATCATCATCTTCATTCAAATCATTATCAACAGGTGTTGTCGTTTTTGGAACATATTTTTCAATATCTTCTTCATCATCAAGATAACCATCATCTATTTCCTCATCAGCAAGATCATCTGTCAAATCAGATAGCTCATCATCAACAATATCATCGTCAAGTTCCTCTTGAACTTGATATTCTTCTATATCTTCATACTCAACTGAACGTTCAAAACCTCCTTCTGTATTTAAATAGAGATCACTAATTGCCTCGGCTATAGATGTAGCAATAGTCGCACAAGGATATAAATTTGTGGTTCTTATTGCTGATATAATTTGAGGTATTCCCTTATTAGAAGCTGTTTGTACCTTTTGATTATCATATTCTTCAACACACATCTCAACATATCTGCCCTCCCATTCCATGAACTCTGTAATTTGTAATTTATTGCTTTCATTGTTCAAAGTTATTTGAAATTTTTGTTTCATTAAAAAGCTCCTTTAAAAAAAATAATAAAATTATAATAATAAGTTAATAAAATTACTATCTAAATAATTTCTTTGAATATTGAAATATAACTGTTATACCCTCCATGCTTCTCTGTGTCAGTCTCGTGTCCAGCATTCGTCCCGTGTCTGTCAGTGTTCGTCCTTGTCTGTCCTTGTCTGTCCTTGTCTGTCCGTGTAAAACATTTTCAATCTATCTTAAAATATGCCCAAACCGCCCCCATCGAATATTAATGTTAAAAAAATCAGATAAAGTCCAATTAACATCAGATGTATCCCATGACGAATAAACAATAAATGCATTACCTTTTACAGCATCAATATTAACAAAGCCCCAATATCTGCTGTCATAACTATTATCTCTATTATCACCTAAAACAAACAAATGATTTTCTGGTACTTTTTCAGGACCATAATTATCGCGTGAAAAAAATCTGCCATTCTTAACATTATTATCAGTAAAATAGGCATGTTCATCTTTAATTGGTTTTCCATTAATAAATACTTTTTTTTCTTTTATTTCAACTATATCACCTGCAATTCCAATTACTCTTTTTATATAATCTTTATCAGGGTCTTTTGGGTATTTAAAAACAACTATATCTTGCCTTTGAGGCTTTTTAAAAGGAATTATTGTCCAGTTAACAAATGGAATTTTTACATTATATACAAATTTATTTACAAGAATATGATCACCAATTAAAAGAGTTGGTATCATTGAGCCTGAAGGAATTTTAAAGGCTTGTATTATAAAGGTTCGAATAAAAAGTGCAAGAATAACAGCAATAATAATTGCTTCAATATTTTCTCTTATTTTGCTTTTATTTGAAACCTCATCATCTAAAATTATTTTAGTATCATTTTTTTTACTCTTAATCCTTTGAATGTTAATTGTATCTGCTTTCAAATTTGTAAACTCCTTTAATATTTTTTTTATTTTAAATAAAGATAATTTTGTTATAGAAATTTATGTAGGTAAAGTAAATTGGGGTTCTCCAAGGAAAAATTCTGATTTTTGAATCCAATTTTTTAGTATTTCTGCAATCTCTCTAGCCCTGACAACACTTGATAATGGAACTGTTGGGATTTCTTTTTTATCAACATAAATTTTACCACTTTTAAGTTCAGCATAGCTGACACATGCTTTACTTTTTCCAATTCCCTTTGGATAATCATATCCATAATCCAATACCTGAGTAAATATTTCTTCGTCAGAAATTGATGTGTATTGAGCCATTTCTTCATTTAATATAGGAATAGGAATTCCTAAACCTACTGCTAATGAACATCCATAACCAACTAAACTAACCCCTACAAGCCATTTTGGGTCCATCTGCTTTAAATCTCCCATAACAAATAAAGTCCCTGCAGGGGTTAAAGGTATTCCTTTTGATGTTCTATTAACATGGGGATTATGTTGAGAACCATGCCATGTAACATAACCTATTCCACCTCCAAGAAAAATACGAGTTCCAAGTCCTATTGTTTTATAATAAGGATCATTCATTAAAGGACTAAGCTGTCCTGCTGAACAATAGTTTGCATTTGAAGCGTTTGGTTTCAATACTCCCATATATGTGTAAATTGTTTTTTTTGTCAAATTTATGGCACAATTATAATTTTGATATCCATTTCTTGGATTGCATAACATTGCCATAGGTATCTCATCTATTTGTATTCTTTTTTCTATATCTTTTGAAGGGTAACAATCTGTACCATATGCTTTTGCTTTAAGAGTTAATCTTTTACCCGAAACCAGGTCATTTATTACATGCCCTCCTCCATAACTAAACGAACCAGGATGAGATTTATTGAGTGTATCATCTAATGCAGGTTCAGTAGCACCAATATAACAGTCAACAGCAGCAACTCCTGCATATGCCTGAACATTATTTATAATAACCTGCGAAGCTTTTATACCCGGAACTGAATGACCAAAGTTTATAAAAGCACCAGATGAACACATAGGTGAAAAGGTTCCTGTCGTTACTACATCTATCTCATTTGCTGCAACAACTGGACCATTGTCTTTTACAACATCTATCATCTCTTCAGCAGTTACAACAACAACTTTTCCAGCTCTTATTTTATCATTTATGTCTTTATATGTTTTGTTGACTTTATTTTTTTTCATTATCGCTCCTGATAATTTGATATTTGAGCATTGTTATTACATAGGAATTAGTTGATTATGCATATTTTTAATGTCATTTGATTATTTTTATATTGTTCAATCAATTTTGATTTTTCCCTCTTAACTAACAGCTGCTGTCCATTTTTATCAATGCTGCTGAATTAATAGATTGGAGTCCCAAATCGTTAAATTTGGACGTACTTAATAATGATGGTCTCGTAAAAAGTCACAAAATAAGATTTTTATCTGTGTAACAATTTGAAATTATTAATACCAACTTTTGTAAAAATTGACTTTTTACGAGACCATTAATAATAACATACATATTTTTTAATGGTGCTTATTTCACTACCAAATCTAAAGATTTGGGACTCCAATTCTTAATTCAACAGCATTGCCCCTTTTTGTCCGTGTTATGTCAGTGTCTGTCAGTGTCTGTCAATATTTTCAAATATTTAAATACCAGATGATTCTAATTTCAACAGTATTGCCCCTTTTTGTCCGTGTTATGTCCGTGTTATGTCAGTTTCTGCCAATATTTTCAAACATTTAAGTACCTGATGATTCTAATTTATCAAAAATATTATATTGAATCCATTTTCTATCCCACCATTCAATAGGATTGCAAAATGTTCCCTGAACAATTATACTATAATGCAAATGATCACCTCCCGCAAGTCCTGTTGAGCCAGTATTTCCAATTATTTCTCCCTTTGTAACAATTTTATCTATCTCAGTTTTTATTCTGCTAAGATGGCTGTACATGCTGAAAAGTCCAAAACCATGATCAATTATAACTGTTTTGCCATATATTCCTAACTTTTGACAGAAAACAACCTTACCTGTATTTGCTGCTGGTATTGGTGAATGAAGAAGTGATGCAAGGTCGATTCCTAAATGAGTCTGGTTATCAATTTTTTTTCCTTTATAATAATAACTTCTATTATCTCCAAAATGAGCTTTTGTTGCCGATTTAGGCAGCCTTAAAAAATCATCAGAAGAGTAAAATTTATTAGAACTTGTCTGACAAATTGATTTGATTTTATCAAAATTTTGTTTTCTAATTTTTCTATTTATATATAAAAATTTTTCAATATCTGAATTAAATAATATGTCACCAAAAAATTCATAAAAATCAGGTAAATTTTTTTTTAAAAAATTATCAGAAATTCCTAAATTATCATGCCTGTATTTTCTGTTGTTTATATGATAATAAAAACCGATTCTGGCCATATTTTGACATCTATCTTCTGCTGCAATGTAAAGCTCTGTTTCTGTCCCTTGTTTATGACTAAGAGCAAACAGGCAAATATATATTAAAGGATCTTTATAATAGCCTGAATAACCTTTATAAAAATTATCACCTACATAAATACCATTAATAGTGTCATTTTCAGAAATTCTATAAATTGCAAGCCCTGCTCCACCTTGATTAAGATTATGCTGCTTGGAGAGAACTTCAATTTCAGGAGATTTTGTATCAATTAATAAATCACATTCCCATACCATTTGATTCGGACTAAAAAAGTGTCTCCATGAATGATCATATATTTCTATTTTTAACTTTGCTTTACCATCAGAAATCATTAACTGAGCGGGTTCTATTGATATTTTGAAAAAATGTTCAAAAATATTGGTTTTACCAGAAAAAAATTCAGCAGGAAAAAATTTTTCTTCTAAAATAATTTTTTCATTTTCTTTTATTAACTGAATTTTGTATTTTGATATACCTGTTCCAACATCAGAAACCATACCTGATATTATATTAGATGCTCCTATAAAATATGGCTTCTGATTAATTGTTAATTCAGGTTTATTACCTTCAAAGCGAACAAACATTTTCCAAAAAATTATAATAAAGAAAAAAAGGCACAACAAAAACACAATTTTTAATTTATTAGTTTTTCTTTTATTTTTCAACATATTACCACCATTTTCTTTTTTTTATTGAGGCTCACAATAGCAGTTTGCTCATTACTTATCAAGGTTGTTTTTCGATTCTTGACATTTAATAATAAGAAGGTTAAATAGCACAAGCAATTTAATGATATTTTTGATAATTAAAAATATTTATCAATATCTATTTCATAATCCTACTTTGGTTTTTCCAATTATTTTAAGTGTAAGTCTATATTTGTCCGTGTCAGTCCCCTGTGATAGTCAGTGTCTGTCCGTGTCAGTCTTTATCAAAATAATAAAAATCGAAATTGGATTATAATTTTTAAAAAAAACAAATTTGAAATATTTATTATTGAATTTATACTTATGTCCATTTTAATAAAATTTATAAAATTAAAAAAAAGATAAAAATAATTAGATAAAATTTTTCATTCATGCTATTAAAAAAATCAGGAGTTTAAATTATGAATCATATTATCAAAGTTGGAAATATAAATATAGGTAATAATTGTCCACTTGCTTTAATTGCAGGTCCTTGTGTACTTGAAAATGAGGAACTGGCAGTTGAAATTGGACAGTATTTAAAAAATATTACTGATGATCTTCAGATTCCTTTAATATTTAAGGCTTCATATGACAAAGCAAACAGATCATCTATTGAATCCTTCAGAGGCCCAGGCTTAGATAAAGG
>Ga0272440_1002435_pt1 | contig 14499 bp, 18 predicted proteins | sample SSMMMBAug17_FD_192440 | JGI IMG/M metagenome (GOLD analysis project Ga0272440, IMG submission 192440) | Marine sediment archaeal communities from Little Sippewissett salt marsh, Falmouth, MA, United States - SSM-MMB-Aug17 | ecosystem: Environmental > Aquatic > Marine > Wetlands > Sediment ...
TATATTACGAACAATAGGAGAAAATATTGAATATGTTTAAAAAGTCTGTTCAAGAGTTGATTAAAACCAGAACTTCCTGTCGAAGTTATATTGCCCAACCGATCGCTATAGAAAAACAAGAACGGATTAAAGATTTTTTAGATGCCAATCATAAGGGACCTTTTGGCTCAAATACCAGGTTTAAACTTATTTCAGCAACACATGATGACAGTGAACAAATAAAACAGTTAAGCACGTATGGGTTTATTAAAGGTGCGACAGGTTTTATTATTGGAGCGGTTGATCAGAATTCAGAAAAAAATATGGAAGACTATGGGTATATGCTGGAAAAAATCGTCTTGATTGCAACAGACTTAGATCTTGGCACATGCTGGCTTGGTGGAACGTTTCATAAAAGCTCTTTTGCTCAAAAAATATCGATCAAAGAAAATGAAATATTACCAGCAGTTGCAGCGATTGGAAATAGAATGGCGAAACCCACAGCCCTTGATTCTGTTGTCAGATGGGTTGCAGGATCAAAAAACAGGAAGGCATGGGAAGAATTATTTTTTATGAATGACTTTGATACCCCCATCCCTCAAAAATTAGTGACTGATTATGAAACCCCTCTAGAAATGCTTCGATTAGGACCATCTGCTTCAAATAAACAACCCTGGAGAATTATTAAAGAACAAGAAAAAAATATCTTTCATTTCTTTTTACAACGAACAAAAAATTATTACAGAAACTTAAAACTATTGAAATGGGCCGATTTGCAAAGAATTGATATGGGAATCGCGATTTGTCATTTTGAATTATCCTCAAATGAAATGGGGCTTTCCGGTCAATGGAAAACAATAGATCCTAAGCTTCCTGTTTTACCCGAATTAACTGAATACATTATCAGTTGGGTTGGTGAATAAGAGCGAACAAAAGGCATCTTATTCTCGAAAAAATGCGAATTGGAAGATGAAGGATACAGAGTTTATATTTTTTTTCCAAAGTCAGAATGTCTGTAATTATGGGAGAATTTTAGTAATGTGTTGACAAATCAATCTCTCTCCTGTAATCCAATCAATAGAACATTTGTTAAATTTATTAACTTGCTGAATCAATGGAGGATAAAATGAATGAAACGCCAACCAGACGAATTAATTTTAGGGCTTTTAAAGTCCTATGTCGTGAGATGTCAACCTATGAAGATCTGAACACCTTGTTCAATGATCTTGTTGAATTGATTTGTCGTTCCTTTGAAGTCAAAGCATGTGCAATCTTGTTATTTGATGAACGGGTTCAGGAACTATTTCATGTTGCCAGCTATGGTATTAGCGATGACTATCTCTCCAAAGGGCCAATTCCCATAAGATTGGAAGACAGCCCATTGGAGAAAGGTGAAGTTGTTTGTATTGATAACATGTTATGTGATCAGCGCGTTCTATATCCTGAAGCTGCAGAAAAAGAAGGCTTTAAGTCTATGCTATGTTTTCCAATTACCTGTCGAAAAGACATTATTGGCATGATTCGGGTATACCATAATGAGCCATTACAGTTGGCTGAATATGACATGGATTCCTTTTCTGTCCTGAATCGCCTGCTTGGATTGGTGATTGAACATCATGGCATGAAAAATTTTATTGATGCTGTCAAAAGTTCATTTTCCAATCTTCCATTAAGAATGCTTGAAGGATTGGGATCATGAAAGCCCGTCGTTTCACAGATACATCAGATTTTTATTCCATTGATTGTGGTGACAAAATCGTGGTTGCAGATCGTGTACTTACAGTCACTGGACATGAACGAGAACGCCGCTTTGGTCTTGAAGATCCCAAAATGTGGGTAAAACGTGCTGTTGAAGATGCCACTGAACAAAAAAAAATTGTCAAACTTTCATTTTTGGAATCGTTTTATACAACCCTTGCAGGGGTTAAAATCCGATGTTTTCGCAATCCGGACAAAGAGGGGCAAATTCTTTCATTGGTTCGGGATCACCCCCTGTTTATGCAAGGGGAATCATACCATGACCCAAAAGGAAATAATATACGAATCATTGATATTGTTCGCGGGCCAAACTTTTTTAACTATATCAGTACAATTAGGATGGATCATCAACAATATTTCCATGAGGCCTTGCCAGATATTTTTAAAAAATTGATCAAAGCGTTTGAAGCCATTCGTTTTCTTCATATCAATGATTATCGGCATGGTGATATTCGCAATGATCATCTCATTTACCAACGAAAAACTGGGAACTACGTTTGGATTGATTTTGATTATGACTACAGTGCGACAGAAAATCCATTTGCCATGGATCTTTTTGGTTTGGGCAATCTTTTATTGTATGCCATCGGAAAAGGCTTCCACGACCTTTACATGATCTCAAACAATACAGAGTTTTATAGCGTGTTGCAGGATAATTTAGAAGAACGTGATTTTTCGCTATTGGATAAATGGCGATTTATCAACCTTCAAAAATTATTTCCATACATTCCCAAAATGGTCAATGATGTATTGATGCATTTTTCAAAACGATCCAACGTTTATTATGAAACGATTGATGAATTATTAGAGGATATTAACCGTTGTTATTATTCCTTTTTTGCATAAAGGAGGCATACATTGAAACATTCAATTCTTATTGTTCTTAAAGATTCGGTCAGTTCAAGAGAAGCACTTGAATATATATCCCTCTTACCACTTTGTAAAGAGGACGTTGACATTACATTATTGCATATATTTAGAAAAACGTCCATGAGTGAAGAACTGATGGGAGAAAATTTTACAGATGAAGAAACGCAAAAATGGCAAAAACAACTGGAGAATGCAAAAGAAACTTTAGTATCCCAGGGGCTTTTGCCGGAAAAAATCCATACCAAACTTATTTCTGAAGCATATCCTACTGTTGCTGATGGTATTATTGATCAGTTTAAAAAGGGAAATTATGGAACCCTGGTGTTGGGCCATAAGAAAAAATCTCGGGCGGAAGAATTTGTTAAAGGTGATATTTCAATGAAACTGTTGCGCAGTCTGGAAGGCGTTGCCATTCTATCAATCACTTGAATAATCAGGAGCATGACACACAATGACACAAATGTGTTTTCAAGACTGTTTTCCAGATCATGTCGCTATTTGCTATGGGTGCGGTCGAAACAATCCAGAAGGTTTTAAGATTAGAAGTTATTGGGAAGGAGATGTCGGTGTTTGCCGATTTACTCCGAAAGAGACGCATTGCGCTTTTCCAGGCGTTGTTTATGGTGGATTGATTGCATCACTGATCGACTGCCACAGTATTTGTACAGCAATGGCAAATGCCTATCGAGAAGCTAATCGTGAATTGGGGACAGAACCAGTGCTTTACTTTGTGACTGGCGAACTGAATGTCAAATATATAAAACCGACACCAATGAATACACAGTTAATTCTCAAAGCGCATGTTACCGAACAGCAACCTAAAAAATCATACGTACAATGTTCTGTATTTGCTGACAATATTGAAACTGCCAGAGGAACTGTCCTTGGCATTCGTGTTCAATCCTACACTTAACAAACGCTTATGCATCATTCTTTTTTTTACAAGGAGCTATAAATGCAATCAAACAAAGTAACCACAACAATTGATTCTGAAAAATGTATAGGGTGTGGTTTATGCCTGAGTGTCTGTCCATCAGATACAATATCGTTACAAGATGGCAAAGCAGTTATTACAGGCAATGAATCTATTCAATGTGGGCATTGTTCGGCAATTTGCCCCCAGGAAGCCATAAAAGTTCATGCTTTGGATCATTCATTACGTTGCACCACATTTGAAGAACAAGCCGATTGGCTGGATTTTGGGCAACCCGATATACAGCAACTCGTTCGCCTGATGCGGTCGCGTCGATCCTGTCGTAATTATGAAGACAAACCTGTTCCACCAGAAACATTGAATGATCTGATTAAAATTGGCATATCCGCACCATCAGGGTCGAATGTTCAAAAATGGTCTTTTACTGTCATACCAGATCGTGACAGTCTGATGATATTATGTTCTCATGTGATGACATATTTTAAAAGCTTGAATCGCATGGCAGAATCTTATCCCCTTCGCTTGATGTCATATTGGTTTAGTAAGGATGAATTGGGGCAATATTATACCAATTATTATCAACGTGTAAAAGAAGCCATCGAAGTTTTTGAAAATGAAGGTATTGATCGCCTGTTTCATGGGGCAACTGCTGCCATTCTCATTGGAGGCAACAAAGAAAAATATGGCGGAACTCCTTTGGAAGATGCACTTTTAGCCAGTCAAAATATTCTTCTTGCAGCCCATGCAATGGGCTTAGGAACCTGTTTGATTGGATTTGCTGTTGAGGCCATGAAAAGGGATGCATCTATCAAGGAACATCTGGGAATACCCACAACAGAATCAATTTACTCTGTTATTGGCATCGGGTTTCCAAAAGAAAAATATCAAACAGTTACTGGACGAAAGCCTGTAGACATTCGGTATTTCAATGCAAAAGAATAATAAACAGAACTTGCCAAAGCCAAAACGATTATCCTATCCCTCTGATGAAAACAAAATACAATGGCTTCCCATGCTTTTAGATACCTATTTTATCGCAGACAAAGTCATTTATGATGGACTTCGACGAGAATTAAAAAAAGGCAAGTCATTGGCTTGTGCATGTGGTTGTTCCAATTGCTGTTTTACGCACACAACAATACCTGTTTATCCCCTTGAAGTGGCTGGCCTGTATTGGTATGTCATTGAAAAAATTACAGGGAAGAGACGGTATCACTTACAAACGCAACTTCAGGAAATTGAAAACCTCCAATCCTGTCCATTTCTTATAAATGATCAATGTGGGATTCATCCGATGCGACCAATGGCCTGCCGATTTTTTAATGTATTTAACAAGGTCTGTGAAGAAAGTGAAGATCCTTTTTATTCACGACGATATGATGTATTTACACCCAATGAAGCCGCTAAGAATAAAGCGCTCATGAAAATGCTTCCATTTCATGATATTTTTGGTAAACAGCAACAAGAACAGGCGATCAAAAATGGAACACTCAACAGCATGGTGCAAAATCTACATGAAATTGATTGGCCTAAAATCGCAAAACGAATGGAATCATCATAATGGCGATTATCAGTGACTATCGAATCAAGAAAATCAGACAGACATTAAAAAAACAATACCCGGACGTGAAAACGCAATTATATCACAGGAATGCGTTTGAACTCTTAATTGCAACCATATTATCCGCACAATGTACAGATCGTCAGGTCAATGCGGTTGTGCCTAAATTGTTTCATCAATTAAAGACCCCAAAAGATTTTATTGAAGTTAAAATTGAAACACTTGAAACACTCATTCATTCTACAGGTTTTTATCATAATAAGGCTCGGAACATAAAAAAATGCTGTGAAATGCTTCAATCCGAGTATAATGGTCAGGTACCAGGAGATATCAATAAACTGGTGCGCTTGCCAGGGGTGGGTCGTAAAACAGCCAATGTCGTTCTTGGTGCGGTTTTTGGAAAACAAACAATTGTTGTTGATACGCATGTATCCCGAATTTCTCAACGCCTGGGGTTAACCACCCAAAAAAAGCCTGAAAAAATTGAACAGGACCTCATGGCCTGTCTCCCCAAAAAATCTTGGAATGATTTTTCTTTGCACCTCATTCACTTAGGACGTCAGTTTTGTAAAGCAACAAAACCGGCTTGTAATCATTGTCCCCTTATCAGATGGTGTGAATATTTTCAAACAAGTGAAACCAATACAAAGGAGAATTAAATCATGAAAGACCCCTTACAAATCGATCAGCAGCTTATGGATACGATTCATGCACGCCTTCAATCTGGCAAATTGCCATGTGCGGTGGCGTTTGATATCGCCAAACAAAACCAAATGCTCGTAAAAAAAATCGGCCAGACTGCAGACAGTGCTGGAATTCGACTCAGTAAGTGCCAACTTGGTTTATTTGGATATCCACCAGAAAACAAAATTATTAAATCCCTTGACACAGTTGAACCTGAACTACAATCGGCCATAAATGAAGTTCAAAAAGATAATGTGATTCAATGTGCTGATATTTGGGATATTGCAAAAAAAATGGGAATGAAAAAACTTCATGTCAGTTGTGCATGTGAAACAATGGCATTGAAAATTAAAGGGTGTCAACTCGGGGCGTTTTAATGTTTTTCTGAAGTGCCTAAAAATCAGTTTATGGAAAGCTCTCAAAATAAACAATATCAATAATGGGGAAATTATTGGTAAAGCCTTGAAACAAAAAATGAACCTATATATTCATCCAATGAGCGCAAATGATATCATCCATGTGATTAACATGGATCAGGTATCTTCACTGAAATGGCCGCCACAGTATTATTTTAAATCGTTAACAACCAATAATTACTATGCATTTCTTGCACAAAAAGACAATCAATATGCTGGCAACATAATGTTTCGAGTAAAGGATAAACGTTTAAACATAGATAAGATTGTTGTAATAAAATCATTTCGGAATCTGGGAATAGGTCAAAAATTAATAGACAGCGCCATTCATACAGGCAAAAAAAGGAATTTAGCGCTCGCACAATTGACAGTATCTTATATGAATGCTCAAGCGATAGATTTCTATGCAAAGCAAGGATTTTTAATACAAGCCATTCAATGGCATTATTACTGTGATGGTGAACACGGCCTAAAAATGTATCGAAAAATTTAGGAATTCCTTAATCATTGTATTAACGTACAAACTTGGTTTTTCCAATTGATGCGGATAATCACTGACCCACACCCACATCATGATTGGAAAAACCAACGTTGAACGATCATAAAAGAATTTTTTTAATATTTTTAATATTTTTCTTGCAAAAATATCAAAATCATGTTTAAAGTTTCGGATTATTCTTTAGCATTGATATACTCATATTATGAGTAAACTTGATGCAGGCCCCTTCCTAAAAATGGATTCTTTTTGATAAATTTCAATCCAGCCAGATGAATGATCAAAAAAATCAATATAAGGAAATCTTGGGGGTTGGAGTTAATTTTTGGGTATCAAACTAAGTGGCGTTATCGTAATAGTTGGAAATTATGGATGCGGAAAAACAGAAGTTTCTGTGAATTTAGCCGTTTACCACAAACGTTCTGGCATTCAGGTAAAAATAGGGGACCTGGATTTGGTGAATCCATATTTCCGAACACGCGAGGCAAAGCAAGCACTTTCCAATCTAGGTATTGATGTCATTCTACCGCCAAAACAATTTCTTCAGGCAGACCTGCCGATACTTACACCAGAAATTTATGGCATGATTCAATCTCCTGGCGAACTATCAATTTTGGATGTTGGTGGTGATCGTGTTGGAGCGACAGTTTTATCAACACTTGCGCACATTTTTTCAAATCAGGAAGTGAAGATGTATCAAGTGGTTAATCCTTATCGTCCTTTTTCCAATACAATTAAAGGCTGTTTATCGCTTAAAGACCAGATTGAAACAGCATCACGCCTGAAAGTATGTGGCATTATTGGCAATGCAAATTTAATTGAGGAAACGACGTCTGATATTATCAATAAAGGCTACGCATTTGTGAAAAAACTGTCTCGTGAAAGTGACATTGCATTAAAATGTATTACAGCACCAATTGAACTTATGTCTGATGATATGAAAAATCGCTTTGACTGTCCTGTTTTACCCATAGAACGACAACTGGTTCCCCCATGGAAAAAAGCCAATGTTTTGGGGCCTAAAAATTTTGTTTTGCACTAAGGATTCGGAAAAAAATCCTGATGAAATTTTGGATGATTAACTCAGAAAATCAAACGTAATAATGAATTTTCTGAGAAAGGTTATGTAATGAACAATCTATACGAAATCGATACGGATCGTTGTAAAGGATGTGGCCTGTGTGTGGCTGTTTGCCCGAAAAAAGTGCTGGGATTATCTCAAACAAACAATTCTAAGGGCTATTTTCCAGCGTATCGTATAAATGAATCAGCGTGTGTTTTATGTGGAACTTGTTGCGTTATGTGTCCAGATGTCGCAATCACGATAACACCTGTTGAAAATTAATCGAGCCGATTCAATATTGCTTGTTTGAAGGAATTAAATATGGCGAAAATATTAATGAAAGGCAATGAAGCTATCGGGGAAGCCGCTATACGTGCGGGATGTTTAAATTATTTTGGCTATCCCATTACACCACAAAGTGAAATTGCGGAGTATCTGTCCCGACGCATGCCTGAAGTCAATGGTATGTTTTTACAGGCTGAAAGTGAAGTTGCCGCATCATATATGATTTTTGGTGCAGCAGCAGCCGGTGCGCGCGTGTTTACAACATCCTCAAGCCCAGGTATCAGCCTTATGAGTGAAGGCATCAGTTATGTTGCTGCCGCACAATGTCCGGCTGTGTATGTCAATATTATGCGAGGAGGCCCTGGCTTAGGGGGCATTTTACCCTCTCAAGGTGACTATTTTCAAGCCACAAAAGGCGGTGGTCATGGAGATTATCATTTATTGGTAATGGCGCCAAATAGTGTTCAGGAATCAGTTGAAATGGTTATGAAAGCTTTTCCGCTGGCTGAAAAATATAGAAATCCTGTGATCATATTAGGGGATGGTTTGATTGGCCAAATGATGGAACCCGTCGAATTTCCAGATCACCTTGTATCTGAACCGACAAATAAAGATGCCTGGGCCACAAATGGGATGACAACACGTAACTCAGAGCAACGCAATCTGATCAGATCCTTGTTCTTAGTCGGAAACAGCCTTGAAGATAACAACCGATGTCTCAAAGCCAAGTATGATCAAATGAAACAAGAAGAGATCATGTATGCCACTTACAACATAGATACTGACTATGAAGCTTTGATTGTGAGTTATGGCACCATGAGCCGGGTTTGTAGAACAGCTATTGATTTGTTAAAGAACGAAGGTATCGAAGTGGGCATGGTTCGTCCACAAACCTTATTTCCATATCCAGATCTTGCAGTTCAGAAGGCATCATGGAAACCATCTTGTCGAGTTGTTACAAGTATGGAGTTAAGTATGGGGCAAATGGTTGAAGATGTCGAACGTGTGGTCCAGGGAAAACGACCGGTTACCTGGTATGGTGTTGCTGGTGGCATTGTTCCAGCTCCGGAAGAGATTGTGGATGAAATGAAACGTGTCTTAAAGACGCATAAATCTTGAGGATCAATCATGGCGAAAGAATTTCAAAAACCAAAATCAATGTCAGATGCTCAAACCCATTATTGTCCTGGATGTACACATGGCGTGATTCATCGCTTGATTGCTGAAACGATGGATGAACTCGGTATTCAGGGCCGAACTGTTGGAATTGCACCAGTGGGATGTGCAGTGCTTGCCTATCATTATTTTGACTGTGATTTTCAGGAAGCGGCTCATGGTCGGGCGCCAGCAATGGCAACTGGAATTAAGCGTGTCAGACCTGATTTAATGGTGTTTACATATCAAGGTGATGGTGATCTGGCCAGTATTGGTATGGGTGAAATCATTCATGCCGCCAATCGCGGCGAAAAATTTACAACCATATTTGTCAATAACACGGTTTATGGCATGACAGGCGGCCAGATGGCGCCAACAACCATGCCGAATCAGCGCACGACAACCAGCCCATATGGTCGGGATATTGAAAATACAGGCATGCCAGTTAAAGTGGCCGAACTGATTGCATCACTACAAACACCTGCATATGTCACACGACAAGCTGTTATTAAACCCAAGTACATCAGAAAAGCCAAAAAAGCCATTCGTAAAGCATTTGAATATCAAATGGCAGACACTTGTTTTTCGTTGGTTGAACTGATCAGTACCTGTCCAACCAATTGGGGCAAAACGCCGCTTGAATCTATCCGATGGGCAGAAACTGATTTACTGCCCTATTATCAATTGGGCGACTATAAAACACCTGAAGGAGATTAGATCATGCAATTGGATATGATGTTTACCGGATTTGGTGGGCAAGGGATTTTGATGATGGGAAAAATCGTCGCTCTGGCTGCCTTGGAAGAAAAAAAGGAAGTGGCATGGATCCCTTCATATGGACCAGAAATGAGAGGGGGCACTGCATATTGTACTGTGGTAATTGGTGACTCACCCATTGGATCTCCAATTATTCAAAATCCGAACTATCTGGTGGCCATGAATCAACCTTCTATGGAAAAATTCGGACAACTGGTTAAACCCAAAGGGCTGATATTAAAAAACACTTCTTTAGTGCCAATCAGCAGCGGGCGGACAGACCTTGATGAATACAACATTGCGGCCAATGCAATTGCAAATGAACTCGGAACAGTAAAAGTTGCCAATGTTGTCGCTCTCGGCGCTTTTATTCATCGCACTGGCATGTTTTCTTTAGATTTGATTCAGGATATTCTCAAAAAAGAATTATCCAAAAAACCCGAATTACTCGATATTAACATAAAAGCCATCGAGCGGGGAAAAGAGTGTGTCTCTTGAAGACAAAACCTGTAATCACAATTGATGGACCTGCTGGTGCAGGCAAGACAACTGTAAGTCAACGCATTGCCAATGTATATAAATATATTTGGGTAGATACTGGTGCATTGTATCGTGGCGTAGCGCTGATTTCAAAACAAAAAAATATTGATGTCAACGATGATACGAAATTAAACCAACTCTGTCACTCATTGCATCTCCATTTTGTCAGAAAAGAAAATCAGCTCAAATTATACAATCATGATCTGGACATTTCCCAAGACATTCGGATGCCAGAAATAAGCCTGCTGGCATCCAAAATTTCTGCACTTCCGCTGGTTCGACAGTATTTGCTGGATGTGCAACGCCAATTTGCCAAACAGGGAGGTGCAGTTTTTGAAGGGAGAGATATGGGGACTGTTGTGTTTCCTGACGCTGATATTAAATTCTTTCTCAATGCTGATCATGCCATTCGTGCCAAAAGACGTTATCAAGAATGTCAGGCAAAAGGAATTAAAACAAACCTGGAAACAATGTCTAAAGATATGAAACAACGCGATATGCAGGATCAAAACAGAAAAATTGCCCCATTAACCCCGGCATCAGACGCCATTCATATTGATTGTAGCCAAATGGACATTGATCAGGTGGTCAAACAGATGTGTGAAGAAATAGATAAACGAATAAAAGGACAATACACATGAAAAAACTATTTGAGGTCAAGCAATTACAAAATGAATTGCCTTACGAGGTTTGGTCAGAGGAAGAACCCTTACCTGAAATATATGCAGATGGCACTGAAGGTTTAATGATACACGATGGCGTGGTCAAATTCAATTTGTATACCTCAGTGATTGAACGTGATGATTCAGAACAAGCATCCATGATCAAAAAAATTATTACCCAACGCGTTGTGATGCCATTGCCTAAATTTTTTGAATTAATGAACAGGGGGGTTCACGTACAAAACATGATTAAACAACAACAAGGACAGCAACAGTTTTCAAATGTAAAGCCGACACTTCAATAATTTAATTATTTTAGTAAAAACACTTAAGAAAATACATTAATATACTTGTTTTTTTAATAAAATTACGATATAAATTTAAGTTTACCACATCAGGATGTGGAAAAAAAAATATGTGTAAGGGGGATTCATAATTTTTATGAAAGACGAAGGGATTAAAACAAATTCTGAGGAAGCAGTACTTTCTGATTCCTTGGATCAAGACGAGTCTAATACCAATGATAATTCGGTATTGGATGACGACGACTCCAGTATGTCAATGGATGACGACGTCTCAAGTATGCCAATGGATGATGACGAGAATTTGATTGGCATGTATGAGGAAAGTTGCAAGAGATTTGAAGAAGGTGAAGTTGTATCCGGAAAAATCGTTCAAATCGACAAAGATGTTGTGCTAATTGACATTGGCTACAAGTCGGAAGGCCAGGTACCCATTGAAGAGTTTATCGATGACAAAAATCAGGTCGTGGCAAATATTGGGGATTCTGTTGATGTAATGGTCGAATTTTGGGATGATGAAGAAGAAGCTGTTCGACTTTCCAAAGAAAAGGCTGCTCAAATAAAAGTTTGGGAAGAAATTAAAACAGCTTACGAGGGGAATAAAACCATTGAAGGTGTTGTTGTATCGCGTGTAAAGGGTGGATTTTCTGTTGATGTAGGCATTAAAGCCTTTTTACCCGGCTCACAGGCTGATCTGAGACCCCTTCGTAACCTTGACGAGTTGGTCAATCAGACGCTCACGTTCAAAGTTTTGAAATTTAATCGAAAACGAAGTAATATTGTTCTGTCGCGTCGTTCAGTTCTTGAAGAAGAACGTCAAGCAAGACGAACAGCAACACTGTCAAATATCCATGAAGGTAAAATTGTTGAAGGCGTTATCAAAAATATTACTGAATATGGTGTGTTTGTTGATCTTGGCGGTATTGATGGTTTGTTGCATATTACAGACATTTCATGGGGACGTGTCAAACATCCATCAGAGTTATTTTCTGTCGGCCAATCCATAAAAGTCAAAATTCTTGGCCTTGATCTCGATAGAGAAAGAGTTTCCTTGGGCATGAAACAGCTCACTGAAGATCCCTGGATTCATGCAGAAGAACGTTTCAAAATTGGCACAAAAGTTTCAGGAAAAATTGTAAGCTTGACTGACTATGGTGCATTTGTTGAACTAGACGAAGGCGTTGAAGGCTTGATTCATGTATCTGAAATGTCCTGGACACGAAAAATACGACATCCCGCACATTTTGTTTCTGTTGGTGAAGAAGTGGATACTGTGGTATTAGATATTAGCCCGGATAATCGACGTATCTCTCTTGGTATGAAACAGGCCATTCCCAATCCGTGGGATGTCATAGGTGACAAATATCCGGTGGGGACAACCATTGAAGGGCGAATAAAAAATATTACTGATTTTGGATTATTTATTGGAATTGATGAGGGGATTGATGGACTTGTTCATATATCTGATATTTCATGGACAAAACGCATCAAACATCCATCAGAAATGTTCAAAAAGGGTCAAAAAGTTCAGGCAATCGTGCTGGATATCGATAAAGGCAACGAACGTTTTTCATTGGGAATTAAGCAATTACATCCTGATCCATGGGAAACTGTTGGGGAAAGATATCAAGTGGGGACTCAGGTAAAAGGCATTGTGACCAATGTGACAGATTTTGGTGTATTCTTGGAACTTGAAGAAGGCATTGAAGGTCTTGTGCATGTATCTGAAATTAGTAAAGAAAAAATAAAAACACCTGTCGGACAGTATGAAGTGGGTGATGAAATTCAGGCAATGGTTGTTAATATCAATGGCAAGGAACGTCGCATTGGTTTATCCATTAAGCGCCTGTTAATGCAAAATGAACACAGTATTCTGTCTGATTATGTCAAAAATGCCAATCGGCCAACATCAACTTTTGGAGAACTCCTTGGCAAGAATCTCAAAGATCAACTGCAAAAAGAACAGGAAGAGCTTGCAGGCAGTGAAACTACCGAAGAAATAGCAGATAATACAGATGCGCAAGTAGAACCTTCAGTTGATTTGGAAACAACAGATGCGGAGCAACCTGCTGTTGATGCAACTGAAAGCAACGAACAACAGGAAGAAACATCTGAGGCCCCTCCAGCTACTGAACAGCAGGAAGATACATCTGAGGAAGAGGCCGCTCCACAAATAGAACAACAAGAAGAAGCATCAGAGGCCACACCAAAAAAGGCTGACGCTGCTTAACTTCAAAACTCAGGTATGATGGTATGTTTTCAAGAAGACATCCATATTTATTTTTTATTCTGGTGAACACTTCTGTTTTGTGTGGCACACTGATTACGATATCATTACTCGTAACTGTCAGTGTGTCCACACCAGAATATGGTGATAAAGTGGGTATTATAGAAATCGAAGGTATGATTTCTGATGCCCTTCCAATCATAAAAGATCTGAAATATTTTCGCAATAATGATCAGGTCAAAGCCATTCTTGTCCGAATTAATTCACCGGGTGGAGGTGTTGCTCCTTCACAGGAAATTTATCGCGAGATCAATAAATCTAAAAATGAAAAACCAATTATTGTTTCTATGGGAACTGTGGCTGCTTCAGGCGGATATTATATTGCTTCAGCAGCCAATGGTATTATCGCAAACACCGGCACGATCACAGGAAGTATTGGTGTGATAATGGGCTTTACCAACTTTGAAGCACTCTTTCAAAAAATTGGCTTGCAAACATCAGTTATTAAAAGCGGAACTTATAAAGACATGGGCTCTCCCACCCGCCCGATGACCCCGGAAGAAGAAAAATTTCTTCAATCATTTGTAACAGAAATACATGAACAATTTATTATTGATGTTTCTCAAGGGCGTGATATGCCCATTGATGAGATTCGATCGATTGCAGATGGTCGAATCCTCACCGGAGAACAGGCTAAAAAATTGGGGCTCATTGATCGTATTGGCAATTATGACGATGCGGTACAATGGGCAGGCAGGCTTGGCGGCATTCAAGGTGAAATCTCCACAATGCATCCCCCAAAACCGCCGCT
>Ga0272440_1002436_pt1 | contig 14492 bp, 6 predicted proteins | sample SSMMMBAug17_FD_192440 | JGI IMG/M metagenome (GOLD analysis project Ga0272440, IMG submission 192440) | Marine sediment archaeal communities from Little Sippewissett salt marsh, Falmouth, MA, United States - SSM-MMB-Aug17 | ecosystem: Environmental > Aquatic > Marine > Wetlands > Sediment ...
TGATAGAACTGTAGTTTTTGATAAGGATATGATAATTAAGGGGATACAAGACAGATCAGTTAATAATATTTTTAACGAACTGATAATTCAGTCAAAAGTGAAATTTCAATATATGTGTTTCCATGGTCAAAATTTTGGAGAGTCGAGAGAAAGTCTTTTTACAGTTGAAAAAAATGCTATACTTAGTATTGAAAACTCTACTATAGAGTCTAAAAAAACTGTTTTATTATTATCAAAACCAGGTGCTAAGATTTCACTTACAAACAACAAAAAAATAGAAGTAGAGATTGGATTATTTCTAAAAAACTCTACTCTTACAGTAAATAATTCTGAAATAGTGGCGAAAATTGGCCCTGCTATTGTTGCAACTGACAACTCTGAAGTTATACTTAAAGATGCAAGAATTAAATCTAAACACAAAAGTGTGCCGCCAATTCTTCTAAAAAATAATTCAAAAATTACAATTGATGATAAAACAGTAATCAAATCAGAATATGGTGAATATTTGGCTAAAGATGATACCTCTAAATCTGTTTTCTCTAATGAAGAAATAAATGAGAAAACCATTATTTATGAAGATATCGTCTGACAGGAAAATATTAATGGAAAAAGATTCTGGAAATAAAAAAATAAATCATATATGCAATGTTAAGGAAAATCTTAATCATTTTGGTCGCATTTTAAGCATAATAGAGCAAACCAACACATCAAATGAAGAAGATTATGCTAACACATCTAATATATTGGAAAGATACGAACCTGACTATCTTCAAAATACAATTTTTAAAAATGAAATTCATGATATTCATTACCAAATTTTTGCCAGATCCCCTCGTTTAACCAAAAGATTTTTGGATAAAATTTATGACACCGAATCACGACTATTTGGTAGGTTCCAAAAAGAAAAACTTAAGAACCTTCAAGATGAAATACTCAAAAATAATTATTATTTCACTTCGTATATTGTACATTACCATTTAAAGAATTTTTTTTCATCAGAAAATGATTGTGAATTGGGAGAAAAGACTGAGCCAGAACCAACAGCATTTGAATATACATATTATTGCCTTCACATACTTGAAAATAATTCCACATATCTTTATAAGTTCCTAAAGGATTCAAAGTATTTCAAATTGATGATTCAAATCTTCAAAGGTGATCAACAAATAAATATTAATAATGAGGATATTGAATATTATTTCAATTATACAAAAGCTTATGATCCAATCATGTTTGTCATGTATGCATTAACAGAATATAAAAAAATGTCACTTTCATGTGCTTACCTGTTTGTCTATGACAATATATTAAAAAAAATGGATGAACCACTTTCAACAATAAAGGAAGAAACTGCTACCTATTTATACCTTATATATAAGCACTGCAAAAATTATTCTATCAACCAGACAATTGAGAAATATATTACGTATGTTTATGAAAAGATTCTTAAGGAGGATCAGCATCAAACAATAAATGAAAAAGCCCCTACTTATTTAAACTTGATATTTCCGCATTACAAAAATGATTATATTAGTGAATCCATTGAAAATCGTATCAAATCAGAACTTACTGAAGAACTTAAAGAACTGAATGCAAATACAAAAAAAATGAAAGACGATGATATTATTTATAGACTTATCGATGAATATAAATTATACCAGGACAGTAACACGATATATCATATTTACGATGAAGATTACTATTATGAGATACACAAGTTAACCAATGAGAACATACTCATTGAGCAAAAACAGGATAACAATGTTGACGAAAACAATAATGAAGAGGAAAACAATAATGATGAGGAAAATAAAATTGATGAAAAAAATGATATTCATAAGTTATTGTTTTTAAAATATTTATTTACCAAAACACCATAAGGATAAAAAACAATGGAATATTCAACACAAGATTTTGAGACAGATTGGGCAAAACTATGTAAAATGATTGATGAATTAAAACAGGAGTTTGTTGATAGAGATGAGGTTATTGAAACAATTGCAAGTGGATTTATTTCCAAAACAAATATTTTATTAATTGGTAGTCCTGGAACAGCAAAATCCTTAATGATCAAGCGTTTTGCTCAAAAGGTCGGTATTAAAGGAAATGACTTTTTTGAGTATTTGCTGACAAAATACACTGAACCATCGGAAATATTTGGACCACCGAATATAAAAAATCTCACAGAAGGTGGTGCGTATACATTTGACACTAAAAGTGGTAAATTACAACATGCCAGGATCGCATTTCTTGATGAAGTTTTTAATGCAAATTCTGCTATATTGAACGCGTTATTGATGATTATTAATGAAAAACGATTTATTATGGGGGATACAAATGAGGAACTTGATCATTTATTGGCTGTATTTGGCGCCAGCAACCACCCACCGGATGACCCTGATTTGTTAGCCTTTTTTGATCGATTTCCCATTCGCGTTCTTGTTGAAAGTAGTAATGACAAATTTGATAAACTTATATTAAAATCATTAGAGTTTGAGAAAAAAAATGGAACAAACAGCTCTTCTAAAAATGGGTCAGGTGAAATAATAAGTATTACTGGTTTTGTAGAAACAATAAATAAGAATATTATTGATTCATTGGAAAATTTATTAGAAAATTCAGATGTTATGGGGCGTTTTAATGAATTTATTAAACACACAAGAAATGAATATAATATCTCAGATCTGTACATTTCAGACAGAAGCTTGAAATCCCTTGCTAAAATGGTTGTTGCTTATGCAATGATTCAAAGAAAGAAAGTAAAAATAGATAAAGAAGATTTTACAAACGACCATTGTAATTCTATTTTGAAAAAAACATGGAATAGGGACAAGGAACAAATAAATGACATTCAAAACCTTCTTGCAAGTATTTAGAACCTCTAAACAGATTAAATATTCACCTTACTCAAAAGGTGAATATGATCGTTTCCGAAGTCAGCGGAATTATGATTTAGAATTGAATAATTTATTATATACAATACCTTTTAATATGAGAAAATTGTATGCACATGTTCTTGCATTTGATATCTATAACTGTCTTATTTTTAATAAAATATCAATATATTATAAAAATAATCAATATATAAATATTTATCAACTATTAAAAAAAGTTTCTGACAATAATAATTGTACAAAAGCAAGACAAGCATTTCATAAAGCCTCTAAAATAACTTATTATATTTATAATTGCCGGTACAGTGATGATATAAAACAGATCACTGACGATAATCTCACTATAGAACAACGCATTTATAGAACAATCAATACATTCATTGAATATACAGGTTATACTTATAATTTTCAGAGTGACAAACAAAAATTTAATAAACAATTACAAGATGATGATAATATTTTACTTCTTTTACAAAAACAATCAGGCACAGGCATTATAGATAGATTTGTTTCTCAAGAAGAAATGAGTCGGAGTGATAATTATAATGACACTATCATTCTGTTTGATTCCCATTATCCAATAAGTAAAATGATAACCAAACAGATTTCTAATCTACGTGATCAACTGGAAGGCATCCGAAAAACAAAATTTGAAAGTGATATTTTCAATCTCTTACGCGGTCAGTATGCTTATTTAAATAAACCCCGCATTTTTTTTTCTTTATATGCAAGAAAAGAACTTCTAACATATAATTTTCCAACAAATATCATTTCAAACAAAAAGCCCCTGATTTCATTAATTACTGTTTGTAAACCAGAAATAAAATATTTAAATATTAAACAATTACTGAATAGTCAAAATATTCAAAACAAGACATTTGACAAAGAAAAGTTATTGCCTGACAGTTATTTTAAATTATTTTATTTGGAAATGATCTATGATTTTATCCGCTTAACCCAGATTAAAACACTAAAAAAATATTTTGAAAATTCTTTTACATTCACTTACCGATTAGAAAGCTCTATTACTCAAAATGACCCCCTTGATTTGTCAGAACAGACTATAAAAACATTTTGGCTGGAAAAAATGGAGTTCCCTGTTTTTAAAAAAAATATGCATTTTAATTTTCCACAAATTTTTTTTCATGATGATTCTTTTGTACATAAAGCTACTTTTAATTTTTTATACGACTGTTTAGACTTAAACGAAAAAGATGTTAACACTGATTTATCAATAAATATTCTTTTTTTTATAGGGTATCATAATGAAGACTATTTGTATAAGGAAATAATCTATTTGTTACAAAAAAAATATTCTTCAAAAAACAATTTTAAAGCTATTATTTTTATGTTAGATGAATCACTTCGTGAAGGAAGATTGTTTGTGTTAAAAAAAAAGCATCAGATCATTTCTTCTGAAAACAGATTTCCTCTGGCAGTTGCCCATAAAATTGTTGAATCAATTCTTTTTCCATAAGGATGAGACATAATGATTAAAGTAAATTTATTCTTAACTGACGAAGAATTGAATAAATCATCGTATGATACAAAGAATCGTCAATATTGGAAAGTCAGCTTGTTGATAAGCAAAATCGATTCAGATAATATTATAAATCAATTCCTTCTAAATGGAGTTTACTATAAACCAGATGACAATAAGGACTTAAACGACTTAAAAATTTATGTATATATATCAAGTGATGAAGATACAAAAAAAGTAACTGAAAAAAAGCTTGAAGAGGTATTAAACCTTAAGCATGAAAATATTAGATTTGAGAAAGAAACAATCCCTTTATCAAAAATTAAGGATGAAAATAAAATATACTATGTCCCACGATTAATTAAAGCTCCTTTTGCTAAAAAGTATAAAAACAATGTTATTATGAAACTTGACCCCAATAAAGATATGACATCATTTAACAAGACACTTGATTTTGTTTTTATATGTACTGAAGGCCGCATCAGTTGTGCACGATACGACAAGAACGACAAACAATTTTATTTTTTGAAACTTGAAAATATTACAAAAAATTTTCTATTTCACTCTTTATGTGCAAATAATAATTTAAAAGTTTTTTATGAGTATTCATATCCATACATCAATCCAAACCTGGGAAAAATATTTGTAGAAAAAGGGTATAAACCAGTTTTCTTGGAACCTTTTTTAATTGAAAACCATCTTAGTGTCATGGAGGCAATAGAAAAAAATGTTTCAACAACATCGGTAAAAGTAGACTTTAATTCCTTTGTGTTTTCTTCTGATGATTTTTATCCAATTGGAAAAATGATCTCATTGGAGAGCAAATGTGAAAAAGTAGATGTTAACCTGGATACTGATATGAAATCTTTTAATATCGATATGACATTAGAAAGGTCTCATACCTATCATTATCAATTGAAAACACTATCTCAACTGCACTTAAAAAAAAGGGAACTGGAAAAAGAACGTCGATTAATACAAAATCAAATAGATAGCATACAAAGTGCGACCGATAAAAAACAGTATGTTTTGTATAAGATTAGCAGAAAAGAATTGAATCAGTTTTTTAGATTTATCCATACCATTGATGATCAATTATTAAAAGATGCTGATAATTTTAAAATTTATCAATTGTCATCTTATAAAAATGACGAGGAACAAATTTATTGTGTTACAAGCCCACTTAGTCTTATTCCAGCTTTTATTCATGATGTATATATTGAGGATAAAAATTACTCAGAAAATTTTAAGGTTTATGTTCCAAGAGGCAAGAATTTGTTTCCAATGATAAAAATGGACAATGATTTATTCATAAATGCTTTAGCAAAAAAAATTCAAATTTCGAAGGAAGAAATCAAAATGAATTATTTTGCACTATGTGATGATAAAAATATTTTTGGAAAAGAAAATGATGAAAAAGAATGGATAATTAAACTTGTCAAGCACAACGAAAGAGGAAGAAAAGTCATTGATTATAAAAATGATTTAGAAGTTGACTATTTGATCCAGCATGAATGTGGTGCCATAAATATTGAAAAACTGTTAGATCCAGCAAAAAACTCCTGGGGCTTTGAAGATGCAATAAATAAATTTGATGAGTCTATCACAAAAAGCATTTCAGATCATATAAACACAACAATTGAAAAATGGGAAGGGACACTTAAATTAATTATCAAGAAAGATAAAGATGTAAATAAAAAATTTGAAAGTATAGCGGGTGTTTTATCAAAATTTGAAATTGAATGGACTAAAAAGATTGGGGTTGATGAATTATTTGTTAAAATTGAAAATGGAATAAATGAGATTATAAACTTAAGCAAAGAACTAGGTGAGAAACTTACAACAGATGACTTAAAAAGTGAGCATCAAAAATTAGTAGACTTGTTTAAAGAATGTAAAAAAGAACTTGAAACAATAAAGAAAGAATTACCTGTTGAAAAAGACAAGTTTAAAAGTGAATCGAATTCATTACGTCAAGAGATTATTAAAAACAGTGGTCAGATAAAAGATTTGCTTGATACTTTAAATAAATTAGAACAAGATATTTGTAGGATAATATAATGATTTCAAATTCAGAAATAAAAATCCAACGATTTTTAAGAATACAAACAGAAAATAAAATTCAGGAAATTGAAAAAAAATTTACTTCGTTCGATGAAAAATCTAAAGAAAAAATAAAAAGCTGTGAACTATTAGAAAGTTCATTTATTGCGAATACGGATTGTATTTTTTATCAAATAAAAAATATTGATAGAGTATTACCTCAATTAAATATTAATATCTGCTCTGTGAACAATACTCAGGTTTATAAAAACCTTGACAAAGCAATAGAAGAAAACATTAAAGCAATAGAAAATGCAATTGATTCATTTATTGATTTATTTAAAAGTAAAATGATTTTTTTTTATAAAGAGAAAGAAATAAGTTTTGAATGTCTTGGATCAGAAGTCAATCAAGAATTTGATTCCTGCAAAACGGTTTACAATGAAGCAGATATCTCTCCAGAATTTGAAGAACTTTATAAAAAAAACGAAACATGCAAATCTTCTTTAGATGATTTTTCAAAACAGTTTCATAGTACTATCACTCATCAATCTGGGCAGTATGGTAAGAATAGCAGTAATAGTAATATAGGAGATATAAAAAACCTAGTTGGGAATCTTAATCAAACGATTCGGCTTTTAGAAAAAAATAGCAATTATATAAAACAATTGGTCGATGATATCAAATGCATTGAAACAAAAGCAACAACAATTAAAAGTTATGCTGATAACATTTGTGATGATGTGAAGAAATTCACTTTAGAAAATACTACTTTTGATTCCATTAAAACTAATTTAGGAAATTATGGAGAAAAATTGAGAGAACTACAGGAACAATCATATAAAATACAAATTGATAGTAACGCTTTATTTTCAATTATTCCACAAAAAATAGGACTTTTAGTAAATACATTGAAAGCAGCAAAAATAAAGGTAATTCAAAAGCTAACAAAAAAAATTGAAAAAGATCTAAATATTTTTATAGTTGATCTAAAACAAAAAATGTCGGAAATAGATAATAAAATTTCAAATCTTTACAATCGAGTACAATCTATCCAAAATATAAACAATATTAAGGATAACTTTGATCTGTTCAAAAATTTAATTGACAACCTAAATGTACAAAAAACAAATAATGAATCTTGTTTAGGTTGTTTGAAAAATTATAAAAATGATTATGATATTCAATTACATAATAACGCTGCACAGTTAAATTCTGATATATGTATTAATAAAAATGATATACTTCTTAATTACTCTGACATCATTTCTAAGAAATGTTATTCGTTAATTCAAAATGACATGAAAAAATTTAAAGAGGATGTGACAGTTCTTGGAAAAAATTTTCTAAATGCATCTGATTTTTATACTTTTCAATATATTTCATCAATAGTAGAAATAATTAAAAAGTATCTTAATGACTATCAATTAATCCTTTCTATTATTAATGAAATTTCAGAGTTTGTGAAAAAAGAGTATGAAGTCAAAAATGCAAACAATTCTTCAATTGTGTATTCTGTTAGTAATTATAATCTAGATGTCATCAAAGATATTCACGATAAGATATATTCAATCCTCAAAGCTTCTATTTCAAATGATATAAATGACAGGCAACAAAACTTGAAGTCTGAAAAAGACAAAATTGATATTATTAGAGTGGATATGACTAACTACCTAAACGTTGCAAATGACACAATCAATTATAATTCAATTCTCAAGCAAGCAAATAGTTATACAAAAGATTTAAAAGAAAAACTTGAAGAATTATCAACAGAATATTCAAAATTAAAATCTAAGATCGAAAATATTCTAAATTGCAATCCTGTTTATCTTAATACTAATCATAAAAGACAAATTCAAATAAATTACAATTCGTTTAATTCCAACATAACGGGAAATGGAAAATATATTCTCAATTATTCACAATTAAACAAAAAAATAGAGAACATGCTTGGTGATGAAGCTAAAAAAATTATTCAAGCTGAAATAAAAACAAAAAATATAACCCTCATCACAAAGAATATAAACTACCCTGAAATAGATGAGATCAATCTGATTATTCGTAATTTAGAAGCTACCAAAATACTAAATAAAGTAAGAGAATTTATAGATGAAGAAGAGGGTAAATTAGACAAATGTACTGAGATAAATATAAATAGGAAAACAATAGTTTATGATTGTAAAAAAACTTTAAAAAACATATAATTAGAACAAGGCCTGTTTATGGTTTATAAAAAAAAAATAATCAAAAAATTCAATGATATCCATACTGAAAAATATTTGAAATACTTACTTTATTCAATGATAATAATCAATTTTTTTTCAATAATGATCATAAGCTCAGGTTTTGGAAATTTTTTGAGAGTGTTTTATACAGATAATAGCTTAAATTCATTACAATCTGAATTTATGAATTGTAAGTGGAATATTGTATACATAGAACTCTTTTTAATATGTTTTGCTTATACATTTACTTTGATAATTAAACGAATTTTTCATATCAGAACAGGTCATTCACAGTTAAAATTCTTTACAAAAAATAGTGAAAATACCAAAACAAGATTACGCAAAATCATTTTTCCAGCAGAAATTGACATAACAAACTTCAAATCATTGATTTGGTCTATATTATTGATATTCAGTCTTTTTATGTCAGAACTAATTATGATCATATTGATTGAAAAAGCATTATATATTCCATTTGTCTTCACTGTAATACTTAATTTGAGTCAGTTGATGTATTTGTTGTTTTCCATTCAATTGTCCTGGGTTATATACTTTTTTTTCTGGCTTTCAGAAATCGCATTGATATTTCTTATAACGCGTCGCATCTTTGTTGGTGTGTCGTTATGGCTTGAAATGAAATTATTTCGATTGAATGATATTATGTTGTTAGATAAAAACAATAATCACAGACTTCATCAGATGGATTATACTATTTATAGAATACACAAGTGTTTAATAAAAAAAAATAAAGAGCAAATCCCAATAATCATTGATACTCAATTTCGATCTTTTGTTGACCAGACTGGATATTTTCAAGAAGTATTTCTACTTTATTCGATACTTCGCTTTTGTTCAATATTTGAATTAGTTACTAATGATGTTGATGTAAGTGACCTTTTATTAAAACTAGAAGAATATCAAAGTCAGGAAAAAAAACATAAGAACCAAGGTCTTTTTAGACTATATGAATTATTTTCCAATTTAGATAAAAAATTAACAAAACCTTTTTTTCATTTAATAAATAATGAATCTTTTATTTCAACACCTTTTGATAATTATGGATTTCAAATGGAAAGAGAGTTCTATTGGGCGACGTTTTTTATTCATATGGTGAATAATATTAAAAATAATAATATGCGAAGCGTTTTTCATTTGTTAGATAATATGTTTTATTACCAATTCTATACAGGTATTAAAAAAGATACCAGTATTTATGTATATCCCTATCGATTTTTGTTTTTATTTAAAAATGAAATAAACCAATATTTTGATAAAGTATTAAAGGAAATTAAAGACCATAGCTTGCAAGAGAATGATCCCCTTATTGGGCACCCTGTCCGTATCTTACAAGATTATGCAAGAACATTTTAACCTTTGATGAGTATTATGAAAATAGATATTCAATCATTATTATTGTACATAAAAAAAGCAGCCATGATCCCTGTAGGTTTACTGTTATCTTTTTATTTTGGATTCAAAAGATTTCAAAAAAACTTTTTTGTTTTTGCAGTTCTGTTAATATCAGATATAACCACTCGTATTTATATTATGACATTGAATTGCTTGCAATATTTCTTCAGAGTAATCACTCGTATTTACACTTTAACATTGAATTGCTTGAACTATTTCTTCAGAATAATTGTAAAGACAAATATAAAATCTTTAACATTCAATATAGTATCCAAACCTACGATTCAAAGCTGTTCATATGTCACTGCTTTTATCAGTATTATTTTGATACTCGTCATGATAAGCCTGTATGTGGTAAAAATAACAATTCTATCACATTCTATTTATTCTGGTCTTGATACTGATTACAACCAACAGAGAAATGAAGTAAATCCTCATTCCAAATTGGAAAAAGATTTCACTCTATCGTCAAATGATAATTTGATTACAAATGTAGAAACGAACAAAGACAAAACTGACCTGTATTTATATATGAAAAGAAATAATAACGAGATCACCATCAGGCAAGAAGATAATCTAAAATACTCAGAGTTAGATGCATCATCAATTATTGATTTTTCTGTTCATAAAGATACAGGTGTAATTCTGGAAAATACAAAGAAAGTTTATCAAACAAATAACCATTTAGTATCAAAAAAAAAACGTATTGATTTTTCTGGAAAACCACCTTCGAGTATTTTTAGCACTCAAAAATATTTCAATTCAATAATTGCTGTTGAACCTAAAGCATACAGTCTTTTTACATATGATATTGATAGCTGGGTATGGAAAATTTTAATTGAGAATAATAAAAATCAAAAATATTCAAATATTATGTTTTTTGATGACTTTTTTCTGAGATGGAATGATCATTACTTCAATACTATTACACCAAAAATTGATAACACTTATGATTTTGGTAAAGAAGAAAAAATCGATGATGCTATTGTCGATATTTCTTATGATCAGTTCGGTCATAAACTTTTTTTTATGACGAAGAATTCAATATTGGAATATGACATTAACAAAAAAAATATTTTGAACCAAATTTTAAGCAGTCAATTTTCAGGCTCTACAATTAAAGGTGCCAGAAAATACAATAATGATTTATTTCTTGTAACTGATAAATCTCTTAACAGGTATATATTAAAAGATCGTCAATGGGTTCATTCTGATCTCAATAAAAATTTGATTAATGATTTTAATGATTTTTATTTTTTAGAAGAAAATATTGTTTTAATTAATGATAATGGTGTATTCCTTTGTCCATTAAAATTTCATGAAGTTTCACAACATAAATATGAAAGATTAAAGATAGAGCAAGAAACCGAGCAAGACCATTTTAATTATCAAAATTACTTTTCCAATGGAAATGATATATTGTTTTTTTATTTTAGTAACAGAATATATAAATTACATAAAAACAAAGATAATAAACTTACAATTGATGAAGAGTATAACTATTGTAAAAATAATTTTTTTCAAAATCATCAAGCATCAGAAGTGCAAGATGTTTTTTATATAAGGCCTTCTGAGCAAGGGGCTACAAAAAATGATGGTTTTGTTCAGTATGCAATTGGATATCTTCAGGATCTGATGGGCTTTAATGACAATATCGGATACACCAGTCTCATTTTACTAACAGATAAATCAATTTTATCATATTCACCCACAAAACGATGCGGAAAGAAAGTTAGTGGGCATTATGATGATGCTATTTTCAATAACAATACCTTATATTACCTTAAAGATACAAAGCTGCATATATTTACTGGTGAGAATCCTGAAATAATTAAAACGATTGAGAAATACAATATTGAATCATTTGATATTTATAAAAACAAAACATCCATATTGCATAACATTAGTGGGCATAATGAAATAATTTCATATGGTGATAATTTTCAAACAGAGCAAAACAACTATTTTAGAAATAAATGGGACATAACATTCGATCAATTAATTTATCTTTATCAAAACAATAATTTATTATATTTTTTTGATAAAGAGGGCTATCAAGCTATTGATATGAAAACCTTTTCTGCAAGCCCCAAAAAAAAATATCCTTCTCCCCTTTCCAATAAATATAAAATAAAACGTTTTGATGATACAGATGATTTTGCATTGATCAACTATGATAAGCCATATATTTTTAGCGTATATACAGATGATGCAAAGAAATTATTAACGACAAAGACTCATAGAATTAGTAAAGATTTTCGTATGGTATGCAAAAGAGGAAATCAACTGGTACTACAAACACAAGATGGGCTAAAATGTACTTTTATATCGATTGATAAAAAATCAATTAAACATGAAGTCGTTAAAACGCCATTATATCCATTTCTTAAAGAAAATATTATTGATATTTATGCGACCCAAAATGATTTAATTTTTCTGTATAAAAAAGAAAACCATAATAAAGTTTATAAATATTCTCCTCATCAATTATTAGGAGAGCCTATAGATTTTAGAAACATAACAATTGATGATAGTAATTTTTCAAATGTAATTAATTATAATAATGAATTATTTGGAATAAATGGCGGAAAAATTTACAATATCTCAAAAGGAAAGACTGTTTTTACCCATAACACAGTAATGGATTTTGACAGACATGAACAACAATATATTTTTTTGTTATTAAAAGATCAAAACAATTCTTTAATGCTTGGCCAAAAGAAATTTTTAAACGCGACATTTCATCAATTCAACAATAATACAAAAGCATACAAGATTGATAATTATCTGTACATGATCTCAGATAACAGAGTGTATATAATAGATTATACAGCATTATCTTTAACAAACCAAAAAGACTATAAATTAATTAAAAGTACATTACCTTATAAAAAAAATCTGTATGTTTTCGCTGAAGAAAAAAATGGTTCAAAAAAAACAGATTCTCAAAAGAAACTAGTTATTGATTGCTTCACACAAGGTAGTATTAAAACTGTTTATAATCAAATAGATAGTAATGACTACATATTTAAAAAGAATATCAAAGGTTATGTAAAAACAGACATTAGCAGTGCATCCATCTATGATTATGATAGCAATCCTGATAGTTATGAAATGACATTGCTGGATTTTTATCGATCAAGTGAAATAAAAAATAATATTCAATCAATCGAAAACACTAAAATAAAAAAAGTTTTTTATGACAATAAATATTTATATATGTTTAATAAAAACAATAATGACAATAAATACAGTTATGCTGTTTATGATACAAAAAATCTTATATGGATCAATTATGGAGAAGATGTGTCAAATGCAAACTTCATAAACAACAAAGTATGGATAAAAAAAGATGATCAGTCATCCTATCTGGATGGCAATGGTAATTATTTACCGAATGGTAAGAATCCGGTTCCATATGAATACCAGAAACCTTATTCAGTAATTAATGAAAATAACATTAACTATTTTAAAAAAATCAAGAAAGACATTTCACTCCAAACAATAGATACGATTTTTTCCTCAAATGATGTTATTGTGTTAAAACAGGATTCAGATGTTTTATGTTATACAATAAAAACAAGAAATTGGGGAGTAATTCGAAATGATGTCAACGAATTGTATGTAAAACAGAAAAATTCGGATACTTTTTCTGCTTATATGTTTACGCAAAATAAAGACACCCAAGATAAAGAGTTATTTCTCTATCAATTTGGTGAAAATGGCTGCTCAAAGAAAAGTAAACCCTATAAATACGATCAATACCATTTTTCAGATTCCATTGTTTTGAAACAGTATAATCATTCATTCTCAAAAAATGGTATTAAAACTATCGATTATGTTATGCTTGACGATAATTTGAAAGAAAAAAGAAGACAAGTTATTCCTCAATTTGAAATGGACAAAATTTCTAATGTATTTCTTATTAATGATTACTTTTATATTACTGGATCTTTTGGAGATGAAAACAGAATGTTGTCAATCAATACGTCCATTAAACACAATAATTATAATGCGACAAAAATAACATGGGAAAAACCAGAATATTTCTTATTCAACAAACAATTATATGTTCATGATAAAGAGGAAAAAAAATTATACCAGATGAACAATGCAGACAAAGGAAATCCTATTCAAAGTCAAATTTCATCTTTTTCATATGGCAAGAAAAATTTTTTGTTTTTAAAGAATGATGGAAGTATTATTGTGGAAAACAATGGTAAAAAATCCGAAGTTTTTTTCGACTATAGAATACCTCAAAACATTTCATATTATTGCCCATTTGGCGAAAATACATTGTTGTTATTTGGTAACACTGAATTTTACAGGTATGATTATCAACGTCACACATTACTGAATAAATATCCATTAAATCAAGAACCTTCTTCTGATGTAAAATATCTCTTCTTTGAGCCTGATTCTAAAAGTAAAAAACAGTAT
>Ga0272440_1002437_pt1 | contig 14491 bp, 17 predicted proteins | sample SSMMMBAug17_FD_192440 | JGI IMG/M metagenome (GOLD analysis project Ga0272440, IMG submission 192440) | Marine sediment archaeal communities from Little Sippewissett salt marsh, Falmouth, MA, United States - SSM-MMB-Aug17 | ecosystem: Environmental > Aquatic > Marine > Wetlands > Sediment ...
AGCTTTAGCTTCCACTATCGCCCGTTACTTGCTTAGTTTTCAATGATCTCAAAACTTCCTTAACCTCTTGGGTCTGTCGTTTTGTGGACGGGAATTATAGAAGAATGTTGCTTAGGAAATTCTTAATGTTTGAAGTGGATTAGTGTAAATTTGATTTTTTATATCTTTCATGGAAATTACTACTCTTAAACAGCTTTAATCCAACCACCACCAATCAGTTTTTCTCCATCATAAAAGACGGCTGCTTGTCCTACAGCAACACCAAATACGCCCTCTTTCAACTCTAATGTCGCTTCATTCCCATTAACTCTTACATAACAAGGAACTGCTTTTGTTCTATAGCGCAGTTTCACTGTTGTATGAAACTCTTTTTCATCATGAAACATGTTCAAGTTATGTAGCTGCACTTCTCTACACTCTAAATCTTCGCGTTTTCCGACAACTATTTGATTTTTCTGTGGATTAATACTTAAAACAAAATGAGGATCATGCGCACCATTTACTGTAAAACCTTTTCGCTTGCCTATAGTGTAGTGCATATACCCCTTATGTTCTCCCACCACATTGCCATCTTTATCTAAAACTTCACCAATTTCATCAACTTTTACATAATCTTTTAACACATCAGTATATGTTGTTTCAACAAAACATATCTCACTTGACTCAGCCTGTGTTGAAAATGACTCTAAGCCTTTAATAGAGGCTGCTTTGTCTTTAATATCACTTTTATGTCTTGTGCCTAATGGAAATAAAAGTCTTGGTAATATATTTTTATTAACATAAAAGAGGAAGTAACTTTGATCTTTCGTATCATCTTCTGCTTGATAAAAGTACTCTCCATCTGTTTTGATATAGTGTCCTGTCGCTAAATAGTAAGCACCAACACTATCTGCAAATTTAATCATCTCTCCAAACTTCATAGTTCTATTACAAAGTGCACAAGGATTTGGAGTTTCCCCTTTTTTATATGTCTCTATAAACGGTTCAAACACCTCTTTTTTAAAGTTTTCTTGTAAATCAAGAACATGCAATTTAATACCAACAAAATCAGCAGCTTTTTGTGCTCTTGCTAAATGTATTTCATGGTACCCTGGTTTTGAATGAAGTTTCATATAGAGTCCTTCAACTTCATATCCCTCTTCTTTGAGTAACAAAGAAGTTATAGTTGAATCAACACCACCACTCATACCTACTAATACTTTATTATTTTTCTGCATTACTTTTTCTTTTTTTGTTTTTTATTTGCCCGTCGATCTTTTATAATATCTTTTTCATAAGAAAAATCTGAAATACTTTTGTAATACTGCGTATCACTCAATCCAACTTCACGTAAGACTTTCATCTGAGTTATCAGTGAAGCTTCTATCTCTTTGACAACAAAATCTAAATCATCAGTGAGCGTTAGCAAATCAATATCACTAGGATCAATCATCCCGTTTTTAACTAATTTTTCCCTAATAAACTCTATCAAAGGTTTATAAAATTCTACACCAACTAAAAAAATCTTTACCCCAGTTACTTTTCTTGTCTGTACTAAAGTAAGTGCTTCAAAGAGTTCATCAAGAGTACCAAAGCCTCCTGGAAATATTACGTAAGCCATTGAGTATTTGACCAACATCACTTTTCTAGAAAAAAAGTAATCAAAACTCAAATCAATTGTAGTGTAGGGATTAGCCACCTGCTCAAACGGCAAATCGATATTTAAGCCAATAGACTCAACACCATTTTTATATGCCCCTTTATTAGCAGCTTCCATAATTCCAGGTCCACCACCCGTCATTACATTAAAACCTTTTATCGAGAGTAGTTTTGAAAGCTTGAGAGCCTCTTTATAATATTTATCAGTTTTAGTTGTTCTAGCACTCCCAAATATTGTTACTGCCGGACCAAGCTCGCCTAATTCATCAAAACCTTTAACAAAATCAGAGAGTATTCTAAAAACACTCCACACATCAGCAGATTTAATATCTTTAGCGTACTTTGTAGTAAGATGATTTGCTCTCTTCTTCAAACTAGGCCTTTAATTGGTTTAAACGCTCTTTTTTTGTACCGATGGTAGTTATCTGTACTCCAAAGTTACCATCTACGATAACAACTTCACCTTGTGCAACAACATGATTGTCTACTAGTATATCTAAAGGATCATTTGCAAGTTGATTTAACTCTATTACAGAACCAATATCCATATTTAAAACATCTTTTAAAAGCATTCTTTTTTTCCCGATACGAACACGTACAGGAAGTTTTACATCCATAATAAGTGCAATATTACTCATCTCTTCGCTGCTTAAATTAACAGATTCACTTTTTGAGTGATTCGAATGATTAGGAGAGGGGCTCTCTTCATTAACTTCTAAAGACTCTTTTGTAGCAAATAGTGCATGATAAAGATTATCATCCATTATTAACATAAGTAATGAACTGATACTATCAAGAGAGAAGTTGTAAACATACATACGATTAAATTTCTCTAAGCTTACTTCATCATCACCAGATATAAACTCAATGTTATCTACAGAAAAAGAGAGTACAGGAAGCTCTTTTTGTGCAGAAAGATTGTTTCCTATTGCACCAAAAATATTTGAGATTATCTCTTTTGTTGCATCTATATCATCTTCACTAACATCTTCCCTATCACTTGGCTCTTCACCCATCATCATATCTGAGAGAGATGCTGATAAATTTGGTGGGAGTGCAACCATCACTTCTGCATCAACGCCACCACTTACACTAAGCTTTACAAGCACAATTGGTGGAACAATATTAGAGATAATACTTAACTCTTGCTCCTCTTTTAAAGCCAGTGTAGGAGCACTTCCTATAAGTGCTTCAATTGTGCCAACTGTCTCGTCAACAAATAGTTTCATAAAGTCACTCATATCTACTCCTCTGCGTCAATGCGCTCTTCTTCATGTATTATATCTTTAACACCTGATATTTTATCGTGTCTTTGTCTCTCGAAACTTTCAAGTGCACGTTTAACTGCATCTTTTTCAGTATCTATAATCTCAGTAATTTGTATAGACTTTCTAAATCTTCTCAGACCTATTTCGCCTCTAAAACGCTCTTTTCCATCAACTGCGATAGTTACAATATCATTAGCTGGTGATGAGAGTCGTAATACATCACCAACTTGTAGTTCTAAAACATCACCTAATGTCAAATCTGCATTACCTAAATTTGCTTCAACTTCAACTTTAGCACCACCTAAAAGTACCTGGAGTTCTGTGTTTCTACTTTTTTTAGAGCTTGTTTCATTAAGCATTAAATCTCTTGAAGCTAATTTTGGAAGTACTGGCTCAAGAGATATAACTGGATAACATATATTCATCATACCAGAAGAGTGCCCAATTATTATCTCCATTACAACCATTACAACTATTTCATTTTGTGCAACTATTTGGACAACATTTGGACTTGACTCCTTAGACTCGACAGTTGGATATATATCCATTACAGGACCCCAAGACTCTTTTAGTGTACTCATCATTACTCTTAAAATTGTCTCGAATAGACTAAGCTCTATATCTGAAAACTCTCTTGAAGCATCAAAAGGTTCTCCTTTTCCACCAAGAAGACGGTCCAACATAGGAAAAGCTATCGATGGGTTTATCTCGATAACCCCACTCCCTTCAAGTGGTTTCATAGAAAAAACATTAAAGCTTGTAGGATTAGGTAAAGACATAAGAAATTCACCATATGTCATTTGATCAACAGAGTGAAGCTGAATTTCAACAATTGAGCGCATTATTGATGATATCTGTGATGCCAAGGAACGTGCCATCTTATCATGAACACCACGGAATGCACGTAGTTGTTCTTTTGAGACTCTATTTGGTCTTTTAAAGTCGTAAAGTGTTACTTGTCGCTGAGGAAGCAGTTCACCAGAACCCCCTTCAAGGACCTCATCACCCTCATCTTCAACAACATCTAAAAGGGCGTCTATCTCTTCTTGTGAAAGTATGTCTGCCATTTTATGCCCCTAAACTCTCTCTAATTTTTACCAACACAGATTTATGTATCTGTGAAATTCTCGACTCTGTAATTTCTAATACTTCGCTTATCTCTTTGAGAGTAAGCTCTTCAAAATAATAAAGTTGTATTACCATCTGCTCTCGTTCTTTAAAAGATGCGAGTGTTTTTTTAATTACTTCAACCAACTCATCTTTTTCAACACAAGCAAGTGCCGCTCCTTCATCACCAACTTGAAGCTGGTCATGCAGTGGCATTACCGTGTATATACTCGAAGCGATTCTAGCTTCATGAATTTTTTCTACACTCTCGTCAAGTATCTCCGCCAACTCTTCATCTGAAGGTTCATTAGAGTGAGTAAGAAGATACTCCTCCACAGCAAAGTCTATAGCTTTTACAAGTTTTCTACTTGCCCTACTCAAAATATCTAAGCTTCTTAAATAGTCAAGCATAGCCCCATAAACACGCTTTTTTGCATAACCCCAAAAGTTATCATTGAGTGAGTCATCATAGCGACGTGCCAACTTAATGAGCTCTTCAGTACCTATAGCAGCAAGGTCAAGATAATCAACAGAACTAGGAAGTCTCTCTTTAAGACGAAAAGCCATCGCTTTTACAGCAGGCAAGTAAGCAATAGCCAACTCATCTTCTTTGTGCTTAATATCTTGAGCGTAAGCATTTGGTATCATGCGCTTTTATTACCTTCTTCATTATTCATTTTAATTGCAAGATCTGTAATTTTACAAGCTGAATCGATTAACTTCTCTCTTTTATTGATCTCTTTTACAAAACGATCTAAATCACGCTCATGATCCTCTTTTGGAAAAAGGTAGGCTTTTGCGGTAATTGTTCTGTAATAGAGCGCAATTATAATATGCGAAAAAAGATAGAAAAATATAGTAATCAAAAAGGTATAAACAAAAAGACCATCAGCATCAAACGATTTTAATACTCCAAAGATTATTCCTACAAAAAAACCTTGAACAGTAAAAAAGTAGACAAAATTTTCACCCAACATAACATCACTCCAAGTCTTTTAAAAGTGTTCAATTAATCGTTTAAAGAGTCCAGAAAGACCACTCTCGCTTGATGTAACTAGCACATCTCGTTCCAGCTTTAGGGCTATCTTGGCAACTATCGCTTCTAAGTCTTTACTTGGTTGGGAGTTCGGATGTTCAACACTGAAGAGCGCTCTTCTTTTAACACTAGTTGCAACTTTAATGTCACCATTAATTTTTCCCATTAGCTGTAAATCTAAATTACCGCCAATATTTGCTGATGCTACTTTTTTTATTTTTTCAAAAATACCGACAGCCTCTTTCTCATTTTTTACCTGATTCATAATGACATTGACATCATTACGTAAGAGTGCGATAGTCTTTATTGTTGCATATGCATCGGTAATCGCAGCAGGATCTGGAACAGTAACTACTATAACATCATCAGCAGCATTTAAAAACATCTGTATATGCTCACCAATTCCAGCACCTGTGTCTATGATCATAACGTCAAGTTTATCAAGCACCTGTGCCTCTTGCATAAACTTTTCAAAGAGTGCTGCATCCGAATACTTGAGTATCTCGTCTCCACTCTCACCTGGAATAAGAATAAGGTTTCTAGTTATGGGAATTAAAATATCAGAGACACTTGCCTCTCCCTTAAGCACATGTAAAATATTTTTTTTAATCTTTACATTGTACATTACATCAAGATTAGCAAGCCCTATATCTGCATCAAATATGCCAACATTGAGCCCTTTTTGTGAAAGAGCATAAGCAAGATTAGAACTTATTGTACTCTTACCAACTCCTCCTTTTCCACTAGTAATAGCAATAAAGCGGGTTTTTTTAGACTTTTTCGATGCATTGGATGCGACAAGCTCTTTAAGCTTTTGCGCCTGATCTGGCATCATACTTTACTCCTATTAAATCCATGTAGTAGACACTCGATTAAAAAGTCACTATTTGCACATACTAAATCTTCAGGAACTTCCTGTCCAACAGAGAAATAACTAATAGGTTTCTTCGTCTCATATGCAAGTGAAAATATATTCCCAAAACCACGTGTTTCATCGAGTTTTGTAAACATTAAAGTATCAACTCCTAGTGTTGAGAAATTTTCATAAGTGGCTTTTAAATCCTCATATTTAATAGAACTTGGCATAACCAGGACTACATCAACATTATACTCAGTGGAGTTGGCATTTAAGCACTCATATATCTTCTCAATTTTTCCTCTATCGTAAGGACTTGAACCCATGGTATCGATAAGAATATAGTCACAATACTTCAATGACTCTAGAGCCGAAGAGAACTCAGGAGGATCTACAACTGTCTCTATTCCTAGTTTCATCATACGTGCATATTGCATTAACTGTTCAACAGCACCAATACGATAGGTATCGAGCACAACTAGCCCAACTTTGTATTTTTTCTCGAGTAAAAAAGAGTATCTAGCGGCAAGCTTTGCAATACTTGTTGTCTTACCAACTCCTGTGGGTCCAACAAGCATTGTAACCCGCTTCGTTCCATGTTTGAGTGGTGCTTCTAAGCGTATAGGGACCATCTTACGTAAGATAGTTTGAAAATAGCGTTTTACTGTTGTAGAGTTCTCACGCATCTTATAGGGCATATGCTCTAAAGTTATCTGCATAAGAGCGTCTAGATGCTCTGTATTCATCCCACTCTGAGATGCAAGTCTGTATATTTCCGCAAACTCTGGTGGAAGTGGTGCATGTGTTGTTCTAGGAGACTTTTCATCCCAAAACATATTTTGAATTATTTTAACTTTATCGGTAAGTTTATTAATTTCTGACTTGATCTCTTTGAGCTCTTTTGGTTCCAATATTGGCTGGCTACTCTCTTTAGAAGTTCTGTCTGAACTAGAGGTATCGCTATTGATATATTTTGCTAAAGGATCTTCAACACTAGAAATCTGTGAAATCTGTCTTGCTGCGTTAGAGATATCAAACAAGACCTCTTGACTCTCCTCTTTAAGTGGCTGCTGAGCGGAGAGTGGCTTTTTAGTTTTTTTGTATGTTGAAGGAATCATAGACTCGTCTATTCCTATAACAATCTCGTACAAACCTTCACGTCCGAGTGCTTTTTTTCTTATTTCACGTGTCTCAATAAGCATACCCTCATCGCCAATCTCTATCTTAGCCTTTTTAAGCGCTTCTGAGGGAGTACTCCCTTCAAATGTAAGTATCTTCACGATTTTATTCCTGAGAGTGGAATGAGAACACTTTCACGCTCACTCCAGTAAGGGTGTGGTATTTGTAGTTTTGGAGTGTTCACAACTTTATTATCAAAAAAAATAATATCCAAATCTAAAGTCCTTGGTGCATTTGCAAAGCTTCTACGTCTTTTAAATCTTCTCTCCAACCTCATAAGATAATCCAAAAAAAGTTTTGGTTGCATTGAGGTTTTTAGTACAACAATTGAGTTCAAAAAATCATCCTGCTCTATGTATCCAAAAGGAGGATTTTGCAAAATCAATGAGGTCTCAACTAAAGAGACTCTTTTATCCTTGCGTAAAAGCATAAAAAGATGCTCAAAACGACGTTTTACATCCCCTAAATTGCCACCAATCCCGACAACTACTCTATGGGAGTGTTTGTTTTTTTGCTTACTTACGTAAGGAAAGTGTAAACCCTTAAAAGAGATGAGTCTCTCTGTGAGCCTACGACTTATATACATCTACAATCTTACTTAGCTGCTTGCGCTTTTTGTTGTGCTTCGTGTGCAGCTTTAAGTTCGTTTAAAATCTGGAACATACCCATAAGTGCCAAATGGTACCCAAAAGGACCAAATCCAACAACTGAAGATGCGCAAACTGGAGCTATCATATTTTTGTGTCTAAACTCTTCACGTCTGTAAATGTTTGAAATGTGAACTTCAATAGTTGGAATGTTTACAGCAGCAATAGCATCACGAATTGCTATTGAAGTGTGTGTATAAGCGGCTGCATTAATTATAATTCCGTGTGCCTCACCATAACACTCTTGAATCTTGTCTACAATCTCGCCCTCTAAATTACTCTGAAAGAACTCTATTTCTACTCCATTTTGCGTAGCAACCTCTTTCATTTGTGCATGAATCTGTTCTAACTTCATTGGACCGTAAACTTGTTGTTCACGCACACCGAGCATATTTAAATTTGGACCTTGTATTACAGCTATTTTCATCTTTTACCTTTATGTTTTAACTCTTAATTAAATGAAGTGATTATTCTATCAAAACAATTATTAAAAAGAGTTGCCTCATTTAAAAAAGTAAATTCAACTGTACTCTTCACTCTCTTTAAGCTTCTCACATTTTTTAATCATTTCATAAAGGTCTAAGTCACGTCCTGTAAGAGTACAGACTGTTTTTCCTCTACTATCAATAAATATAAAACTCTCAGACTCATGAAAATCTTTTGACATAAATGCAGAATATATAACATACTCTGCCCTTTCTAACTGTGGAAACTGCTTTGAGACATCTAAAAATTTTTGCGAATCTTTACTGAGCTGTTTTATCTCCAAAACCTCTTTTTGGAGACTGTTTTTAAGGACATCTTGCAGTTCTGTTAGCTCCTCTTCAAGGTTTGAAAATTTTTGATGACACTTAATCATATTCTCTCCTTATTATATTTGCTTCATTATACTACAACTCTTACGCTGATACTATTTTTATTCATTAATTATTACAACATCTTTAATAGTATAATTTCACTACTAAAAGCTTTAGAAAAAGGTTAAACATGCACATTATTACTCCAAACTACATATACATAAACGGAGAAGTTCTCAAAGATCTCTCCATAGCCTTTGAAAAAGCAATCATTAAAATCGCACCTCAGAGTGAACTAGTAAAACTCTATCCAGAGGCCAATATAATAAAACTCAAAGCTCATTCACTCCTTATGCCAGGCCTTATCAATGCTCATGTACACATAGAGTTTTCAGGAAATAAAACTACACTTAGTTATGGAGATTTTATAAGCTGGCTCTACAGTGTCATTGAAAATCGTGAGGAGCTCATAAATGGATGCAGTATCGAATGCATGCAAAAAGCTTGTGAGATGATGCTAGAAGCTGGGATAACATCATTTGGTGCAATATCTTCGCATGGAATGGATTTAGAGGTGTGTGCAAATGCGCCCCAGAATGTGGTTTTTTTTAATGAACTCATCGGCTCACAAGCTGTTATGGCAGATACACTCTACACAGACTTTCTCTCTCGCTTAGATGCAAGTAAAAGTGTTCAAAGAGAGGGTTTTTACCCTGGGGTTGCTATACACTCTCCATACTCAGTCCACCCTATTTTAGTGAAAAAAGCGCTTGAAATTGTCAAAAGTGAAAAGCTCCCTCTAACAGCACACTTTATGGAGAGTAATGCTGAGCGAGAGTGGCTTGATGCAAGCCAGGGAGATTTTAAAAAGTTTTTTATAGAACTGCTGAAACAAGAGAAATCACTTTGGGATGCAAAAGAGTTTTTAGAGTATTTTAACGGACATAATGCACTTCTAACACATGGGGTAAATGCAAATGATGAAGAGCTAAGTCAAATTGCAAAAAATGGGCATACCATTATTCACTGCCCTATTTCAAATAGACTTCTAGGTAACAATACACTCAACATCAAAGCTCTCAATGATAAAAATATTCGTTGGATTGTTGCAACGGATGGTTTGAGTTCGAACTATAAACTTGACCTTTTTGAAGAGATGAAAATGTCTCTTTTTATGCATGCAAATGCGCCTTTACTTGATTTTGCAAAGGCACTTATTGCGGGAGTTACAAAAAATGCAGCTGATGCACTTGGATTAAACACTGGAGAAATCGTAGAGGGTAAAAATGCAGATATGATAGTCTTAGACCTTGGAAGTGAACCTACACAAGAGTTACCTATTCACATACTTTTACACCGCTACAGTATTTCAAAGGTCTTCATTAATGGTGAACTCAAAAAGGGAAGCGAGTAATACTCTTACGTAAGGATTATTGAAACACTTAGTTTGGCTATAATTCTCAAAATATGCAAGGAGCACTAAATATGGAATTTCTTAAAAAACTTTTCTCTCCAATCACATGGACAATAAAACTCATCCAAAACAACTTTAAAGCGATGCTTTTTTTACTTTTGCTTTTCATTCTTTTTGCACCACAAAGTGAAGATCAACTCACACCAAACAACCTGATGCAAATTAACCTTACAGGACCTATTATGGATGTAAGTGAGGTTCTTGAGCAGATTGAACAAGCAGATCAAAATGAGGCTATCAAAGGTGTACTTTTTGTTGTAAATTCGCCTGGTGGTGCAGTCTCTCCATCAGTGGAACTCGCTTATGCCATCAAAAGACTAAAAGAGAAAAAACCTGTTGTTGTTTATGCAGCTGGAACAATTGCCAGTGGGAGTTACTATGCGAGCATCTGGGCAGATGAGATCATCGCAAATCCAGGAAGTATGGTTGGCAGTATTGGTGTTATTATGCAAGGAGCTGATCTAAGTGGCATAATGGAGAAAATTGGCATCAAAACTCAAGTTGTTAAAGCTGGTAAATACAAGCAAGTAGGAACAGCTGATAGAGCTTGGACGCAGTACGAGGTAAATGAGCTCAACAAAGTTATACAAGGCACATACGATATGTTCTCAAAAGATGTTGCAGATGCGAGAGGCTTAGAGTATAAAAAACGCGATATTTATGCCAATGCACACATCTTCACAGCCGCTCAGGCTAAAGAAGTAGGACTTATAGACTCTTTGGGCGTGATGTATGATGCCAAAAAACGTGTTGAGGAAATGAGTGGAGTTCAAGAGGCTCTTTGGAATAAAGAGGATAAGTTTGACAAGTTTATGAAAAAACTCACCGCTTCTGTAGCTCTAACACTCCAGACATATTTTCCACCACTCATCCTAAAATAAAATACTAAAGAGACTTTTTACTCTTAACCTCTGCCATAATCGTAACTTTGGCACTCTGCGCTTCAAAGAGCTCTCCTTTCTCGAGGCTCTCTATATCAATAACTTTGCCACTTTGCGAGATTTGAGCAAAGCCTTTTTTACTTTTGAGCTTGGGATTGTTTGCTTCAAATGTTCTACTTAGGGTATTAATCTTACTCTGTGCAGTTGCTAGTGAGCTTTGCATAGCTTGCGGAAATCTTCTCTCAAGCTCAACTACCTCACGACGAAATCGCTCAAGATTAAACTGAAACCTTTGCATAAAAGTAGCTTGCATTGCTGTAATCTCTTCGAGTTTCATCTGCGTTTTTTTCTCTACAGAATGTCGAACATAACTCGCTTTTAAATGCTCTAAAGCCTCTTTTTTGTTATATATTTTTTGATGAAGTATTTGTGTAAATTGTGCGCTTAAAGAGTCAAGTGTCTGAAAAAGCTCATTTTCATCTGGAAGTATCATCTGCATTGCTGCACTTGGTGTAGCTGCGCGAACATCCGCAACAAAATCACTAATGAGCCAATCTATCTCATGCCCTACTGCTGAAACAATCGGTGTCTTTGCAAAATAAATTGCATCGGCAACACGCTCTTCATTAAATGCCCACAGATCTTCTATGCTGCCTCCACCTCTAGAGACGACTATAATATCATACTCCTTTGCATCTGCTACAATAATTGCATTACTTATTTCAAAGGAAGCATTTACTCCCTGCACTAAGACATCATAGACATCAATGACTACATCTCTATACCTAGAGTTTGCAACTCGAAGCATATCTTGCAAGGCTGCACCGGTTGCTGAAGTTATGAGTGCTATCTTTTTTGGAAATCGCGGTAGTACTTTTTTTATTTCTGGATTAAAATACCCTTGCTGCGAGAGTTTTGCTTTGAGTTGCTCGTAGGCTAAGGCTAAAGCACCATGACCTGCGGGCTCAATGCTAAAACAGTTTATCTGGTACTCACCACGAGGCTTATAAAGGGTAATAGCGCCATCAAGAATAACTTTTAGCCCCTCTTTTAACTGAAACTTCAGTTTTGAAGCGTTCCCTCGAAACATGACAGCACGCAGTGAAGAATCTCTGTCTTTAAGTGTAAAGTAGATGTGCCCTGAGTTATGAAAAGTAATTCTTGAGAGCTCACCCTCAACAAAAACATGCTCAAATGTCCCCTCTAAAAGAGTCTTTATCTGTTCATTTAAAGCAGAGACACTAAGCGTATGCAAGGCAGACTCTTTAGAGTTTTTTGGCTATTATGAGTGTAGATATATCCATTGAAAAACTTTTTGTATAGAGTATCTCAAAACCAGCCTTACGTAACTCATCTTGCATATTTGCCACAGTAGAAAAGTCTTCTATAGAGTTTGGTAAATACTCATACGCTTCTAAATTCTTAGAGATAAATCCGCCAACTTTTGGTAAGACTCTATTCATGTAAAAATCCCGAACAAGTCCTAAAAATGAAGGATTTTCATTTTTCATAAACTCTAAAATAACAACAAGACCATCTTTTTTGAGTACGCGGTTAAACTCTTGCAGTGCTGCTTCACGCTCTACAACATTACGAATACCATAAGTTATACTCAAAATATCAGCACTCTGGCTCAGAAGTGGAATCTCAGTCGCTTTAGCGGTATGATAAACAAACTGCTTAAACTTCTCCTTGGCAACATCAAGCATTCCAACCGAAGGATCAACTCCAACTATTTCACCAACTGCAACTCCGGCTCGCTCGGCTTGAACTTGCCAAAAGCGCATCATATCACCTGTCCCACATGCAACATCAACAATTATGTCCAAAGACTCTTTATGGGTATACCCAAATGCCAAGTCACACGCTTTTTTACGCCAACTCTTATCAACGCCCATACTCATAACACGATTAGCTGTGTCGTATGTTGGTGCAATATCATCAAACATTGAGACTATTTTCTCTTGTTTTGCGCCATTATGATTCTCTTGAGAACTCATTGGTCTCCTTCATCTATTTTCATCCACATCATTATATCTTGCGTCTCTTTTTGTATATTTAAAATATCAAACTTCTCTACTTCAGAGCCCATAGATTCATTTCCACCAAAAGTTGGAGCAATATAACAAAGGTAATAATCAACATATCCCTTTGTGGCTTGCAACATATTTTGGCCACCCTCGATCATGACATTTTTATACCCTTGCATATCAGAGAGATTATCACTAATGATTACCCTTCTATTTTTTACATGAAACAGAGGGATAGTTCTATCAAACTCTTTTTCTCTAGAGTAAATTAAAACATCTGGTGCTTTGCCATTTACTAACCTCGCATCAAGTGTTGGTCTATCTTTACGTACACTCTCACCGCCAATAACCAGCAGGTCACACTTGTTACGTAAGGCATGTACATGTTCTCTTGAAGCAGTGGAGCTTACAATTCCATTATCAACACTCCCATCAAGTCGCTGTGCCCATTTAAAAAATACAAATAAGTCATCTTGCCAGCATAAAAAAGGTTTTAACAGTGCATCACACTCTTTTTGTAATAGAGCACTGCTTACGTAAGCACCTGAATTTTTAAGTATTTCACAGCCAGCTTTAGCAATTGGATTTGTATCAAGCGAGCCAACATATACTTTTTTAATTCCTAAAGCACTGATTAGCTTTGCACAGGAGGGAGTTTTCCCTTGATGTGAACACGGTTCAAGTGTTGTATAGAGTGAAATTTTTTCAAAAATATTATTGTGGTATGTAATCAGAAAGTGATGTATATCTGATGAGTCTTGTAATTTGAGAACTCTCTCATCATTGGTAAGCTTATAGTAGGCTTGCTGCAAAGCATTTACTTCAGCATGTGGTTTTCCAGCTTCTTGGTGTGCTCCAACACTCAAGAGTTGGCCGTGTTCACCAACAACACTACAACCAACAGCAGGATTTGGGTATGTTAATCCTTGATACTTCCACGCCTCTGCAACTGCAAGAGACATAAAGTACTCATCAGTATAATCTACCATTCAAAGTAGGTTTTTGCCTTTGAAACATCGCCATAAGAGAGTGTATGTTCTCCATCTTCATCTTCAATGACAATTGTGTTGCCCTCAACAGACTTTAAGAGCCCACGAAATTTTTCTTTGTTTGTAGTTGAGAGGCTAACATTTTCACCTACAGATTTTTGAAAATGAGCTAATGTAGCAAGCTTTCTCTCGATTCCAGGTGAGCCAACCTCTAGTCTATACTCTCCTGAAACAGGTGGTGTGACATCTAAAAGTGGGGAAATTAAATGGGTTAAAGAGACACACTCATCTAAAGAAACACCTTTTCTTTTTCCATCAACAACTTCATCACTAACAACACTTATTCTGTATATTGTCTGATCATTTTCATTTACGACCGCTGTATCATAGAGGACAAGTCCAGTTGAACTTACTACTGCCGCTATATCTTTTTCAAGACTCATCCGTAGGCTCCTTTGCTATCTTTTTAAATAGCTCTTCTATATTTTTACTTCTCTGAAGCTGCTCATCAAATTCAAAAGTAAATTTTGGACATCTGTACCAACCTTGATCTTTTAAACAATAAGTCTCAATTATTGGTCGTGCTTTA
>Ga0272440_1002438_pt1 | contig 14490 bp, 7 predicted proteins | sample SSMMMBAug17_FD_192440 | JGI IMG/M metagenome (GOLD analysis project Ga0272440, IMG submission 192440) | Marine sediment archaeal communities from Little Sippewissett salt marsh, Falmouth, MA, United States - SSM-MMB-Aug17 | ecosystem: Environmental > Aquatic > Marine > Wetlands > Sediment ...
AAATAATTAATGGCGGACACAATGTAAAGACCTTGAAATAAAAAGTAATCGCCCAGGCTTAGAAACGAACGATTTTTTTTGTTAAAAGATTGATTATGAACTAAAACACGTTGTAGCAGTTGGAATAATGAATGAGATCATCAATGAAATGATGAACGTTGTAATATCCTATAAATACTTGAAAAATTATTTATCGTTTTATCGATTTGTTCGATATCAAATGATTGGGCAAAAGATAATAAGTTTTCAGCGTATTCTTCTAATATGAGGGCGTTATGCTTTTTGGATAATTCAAGCAATTCATTCGCAAAGCCTTCTATTACATCGATTTCTACAACCTGCTTCAATTGATCTATTTTTGATAATATTTCAGATTCTATCGTTTGAAGCAGTTCCGGGTAATTCTTAATATCATCCAATGATTCTATTGCCTGATGATATTCAGATGGTTCATTTGTTGGAGCGGATTCTTTATTTTCAAACGTTTTCAAGTGAAGGGATAGTTCACTGAATAGATCATGGATGTTAATTGGTTTGATCAGAAATCCATCAAATTTGGCTTTTCCGCTTTGTTCTTTATCTGTTTCATAGCTGGACGCAGTTAATGCAATGACAGGTAAATTGCTTGTTTTAGGATTCGTTTTTATGTGTTGATTTGCAGTATGTCCATCCATGACAGGCATTTTAATATCCATGAGAACAAGATCCGGTGAAAAGGTTTTGATTAATTGAAGCGCTTGTTCACCATTTTCAGCCTCTGCAATTTCAATTCCAGCCATTTTGAGTGTTTCCTTGACCCATTTTCTATTGGCGACAATATCATCAACAACCAAAACTTTTGCTGGCTTAAAACCAATTTTTTCAAAATCTATAGTTTTTTTACTGGTGTCGCGATTTATTTCATCATCAGATATTTTGATATGATTGAGTGAAATTTTAAAGGTACTCCCTTTTCCAGGTGTACTGAAAACACTGATCTGGCCATTCATCATTTCTATCAAGCGCTTTGAAATAGAAAGCCCCAAACCAGTTCCACCATATTTTCTGTTACTTTGTCCTTCTTGTTGTTTAAACGATTCAAATATGATTTCTTTCTGGTTTTCTGGTATCCCAATGCCTGTATCTTTGATGATAATAAACAGATCAATCTTGTTTTTGTCATTTTCATGGAAAAATGCTTGAACAGTTATTGTGATTGCCCCTGTCTCAGTAAATTTGACTGCATTCCCCACGATATTTAAGAGAACCTGTCTGAGCCTGATTTCATCTAGCAAAAGCGCCTCAGGTAAATTGTCATCAATGTCTACGATGAACTTAAGTTTTTTTTCTTGTAATTTAATTTCAAAGATCTGATGTATTTCATTAATAATTTGATAAAGGCGCGTTGGCTCAAAATGAATAATCGTTTTGCCAGCTTCTATTTTTGACAGATCAAGAATATCATTGATGATATTGAGAAGACTTCGTCCGGCAACACGAATGGAATCAATATAGCTTTTCTGTTTTGTGTCTGTTATCAAAGAATATAATAAATCACTGAAACCAATTACAGCATTCATCGGCGTTCTTATTTCATGACTCATATTGGCCAGAAATTCACTTTTTGCTTGGGTTGCATACTCAGCAGCTTCTTTGGCTTCTAACATTTCTTTTTCAGCGCGTAATCTCATAATTCCAAGACCGATATATCGTGAGAGATTACTGACTGTTTTTAGAAAATTATCGTTAAATGTATGTGTCGAAAATATGGCCATGGCACCTTCGATATTATCTTTTACGATTAATGGATAGCCTGCAAATGCTGCCAGGCCATTTATCTTGACCCATTCTTTATCACTGATCATTGGATCTGTTTGAAGCTGATTGCTCACAATGGGTTTTTTTGATGTTACAAGAAAACCAACCTTATCCTTGCCAACAGGGATTCGACGATGTTCTCCATTAATGTGAGTATAAAGACCAGCGCTTGCTTGAAGTTCAAGGGCCTGTTCTTCGTGATTCAATGTCCAAATTCTGACAAGGCTTGTATCAAGGCGTTCAACGATTTTCTCAACACATTGTTGAAGCGTTTCAGACAATATGGTCTGTTGTGTTAATATTAGACCTATTTCAGCCATTAATTCAGTATGTCGTTGACGTTCTCTCAAAGCGTTCTCAGCTTTAACGCGATTTGAAATATCGATGCAAATATTTTCATAATGTGTGCAATGACCATCCTTGTCACGTCTGATAAATATTCGGTCCTCAATCCAATTGATTTTGCCATCTTTTTTAATTATCCGGTATGGTTTCTGAACAAAAACACTTCTCTCTTTATCCATTCCAGCAGATGTTACATCATTGATCACCCGGCTCCGGTCATCTGGATGGAGTACTTGTGTGAAGTTCATCTGACCCGCCAGAAAGTCTTCTTCTGTATAGCCCATTAAAGTTTCAACATTTTTCGACACAAACTCAACTGGCCATCCTTCCGCATGATTTAATAAAAAAACAACAGCTGGACTTCTGTTAATAATATTGTTGGCCTGACTTAATGCCATTTCTGCTTGTTTGATTTCAGTGATATCCTGAATTGTCCCGATTGATTTAAGCGGATTTCCTTCATTATCATAAATCGTTTCACATCTTTCATTTACGTATTTCACCCTGCCATCTGTCATTAATAATCGATGATCGATATTATATGGGACTTTGCTTTCCAAAGAATCTGTATAAGCTTTATTGACAAGCTCTCGATCCTCAGGATGGATGACGTTGATGAAGGCTTTGTAGGTTGCTTCAAACGCTTTCGGGTCGATTTCAAAAATTCGATACACTTCTGTTGACCATTTCAATTCATTTAACGTTATATTCAGCTCCCAACTTCCTAATAGCGCCAATTGCTGTGCTTTCACCAGATTGGCTTCACTTCTTTTCAGTTCATCCTCAATTCTTTTACGTTCAGTGATGTCATCACTGACTTTTACATAGTGCGTAATTTTTCCTTGATTGTTGACAATTGGAGAAATAGAAGCGTATTCCCAGTATAATTCACCAGTTTTTTTGCGATTATGAAATTCGCCATGCCATTCTTGACCATTTTTTATCGTATCCCATAAATTTTTAAAGTATTGTTGCGGGTGTTTTTTGGCACTCAATATTCTAGGATTTTTTCCAATAATTTCTTTTGATGTGTAACCGGTTATTTCTAAAAACTTGGGATTGACATATTCTATTCTTCCCTTTTGATCAGTGATGGCAATTGAAGAAGGACTGGCTTCGGTTGCACGCCAGAGTTTTTCAAGTTCAAAAGAATGTGTTTCAATGCTTTTAACCATTGAATTAAAGGCATTTGCCAGAGATCCCATTTCATCTTTTGTGGGTAGGTTGATACGATGGGAGTAATCTCTTTTTTGAATTGCTGAAGCTGCGAATTCGACGATGGCTAAAGGTTCGATCACTCGACGTTTCAAAAAGTAAAACACAAATATGGCAAAACCAATCGTTAATCCAATCAGAACAATAACACCGATAATCAATGCCTGGTTTCGATCCAGTAACTGTTTCCCTTCATTTTTTATTCGTTTTTGAAGGAGTAAAAAAAACTGATCAATGGGTTGCATGATTTTGTATTTGGCATAGTGATATTCACTCCCATATAAAAGATTATTCGCCATTTCCTGGTTCGGCTCTCTTTTAATGGCGTACTGACCATTTTTATCATGGGATACTCCCGGAACAGCACGCATTGCTTTTGCTTCAATGCGGCATAATTCATCTGATTCCTTTTTCGCTTCCAGAACTTTGGCTTTTTCTGCTTCAGTAAATCCAAGATCAACCATTCGTTGCTTAATACTATAAACTTCACCGCCCTGGTCTATTTCTTCAATACCGGCTGAGACATGATCCCAATATGATGGTGAAAATTGACTCGGATGTGGCTGCCTGCCTTCACGAATTGCAAGTATTGCGTGATAATAATCCTTGTATCGTTGCTCACCAGTAATGACATATGTTCGGGCAAATCGTGTTAAATTGTCAGATGATAGTTTTAATTCGTAAGCCAGGTGAATAGATTTAGTAACACGTTCTTCAATCATTCGATATTGTCTGTCATTTTCTAAAAGCATAAATATCAAATACGAACTGGAAACCATTAAGATTGAAAAGATAAAAAAAATCAGTAAGAGTGTCTCCCGAATCAACAGCTGAGAAATCTGCCCTTTTTTCAACCAGGTGATTGAAATGATGCCCAGAATTAATAGAAAAATTGTACCCAGTGTATATGACAAGAATTTTGCCTGATTAAATTCGTTCTCATCTTTAATGGAAACAGGGGATGGATCAGGTTCAACAAATGTGATATGCGGTTTTTTTTTTAACCCATCTTGTTCTTCTGTTGTCAAACGCTTCTGACTTGTTCCATATGCGATTGTTATTGGATCTGAAGATATGACAGAACATACAAAACAACAAACAAAGAATCCTGATAATATTTTTAAGAATTGAGATATGATGACCCTTTTTTTCATAAATAAACACTCCATATTTTTATGATATGTTTATATGCCAAATTCATGCCTTTGATCTTTCAATGTAAACGATTAAGGCATACTCTGAAAACAACATGCTCATTTTTGTTTTATATGCTTGACGACCTATCGGATATGTTATACTTTGATACCAATTCGATATTGTTTTTGTACACCAATGAATAGCGTGTCATCCAAATGAATAGAGTGTAACAAAAATAAATAACATAAAAAGGAGAAAAAAATGTACGCTTTAGCAATTAATGGCAGCCCGAGAAAGGACGGAAATACATCAACCCTTTTAACCAAAGTACTTGAACCATTAAGTAATGAAGGTTGGAAAACCGAACTTGTTCAGGCAGGCGGTAAAAACTATCGTGGGTGTATGGCATGTTTTAAATGTGTTGAAAATAAAGACCAGCGTTGCTCAATTAAAAATGATGGATTCAATGATATCATGGCCAAAATGATTGATGCAGATGCGATTATTCTTGGATCACCAACATATTTTGCCGCTTTGAATGCAGATATCAAAGCAGTCATTGACCGATCAGGTTTTGTGGCGCTTGCCAATGGGGGGCTATTTCGGGGAAAAATTGGTGCGGCTGTTGCTGCGGTTCGACGTGCTGGTGCGGTTCATGTTTTTGATTCAATTAATCATATGTTTATGATGTCACAAATGATTGTGCCAGGTTCCACTTACTGGAATCTGGGTATGGGGATGAACAAGGGAGAAGTCAACAATGATCCGGAAGGCCTGAACAACATGCTCAACCTGGGAGAAACAATTGCCTGGTTAGGCAAAGCAATGGCGCCACATATGGAATCATTCCCCATTAACAAGGCACCGGCGCTTTAATGAATATGGTACATGGTTTTTCGTCGCCAGAGGCTTGCTCGAAAAATGCCACGTTTTTTTCAGCAGAACCTTATTTTTAGGGGAATGCGTTTTATGAAAATGACTCTTTTTTTAGATGTTGACAGATTCGATGGACCAATTGAGAAATGGATGTGACTAAAGACGCTGCTTTATCAATTTGACCTTTTCTCGCCGCTTTTTCCATTTCTATTGCCATTTCTTTGAGAGATGTCGCACCGATATTGATTGCATTGCCTTTGATCGTATGCGCACGAATTTCCATGGCCATAACATCACCAATGTCAATTGCTTGCTTGAGATTCTCTATGAGTAGTGGCGCATTTTTTATAAACGCATCGACAGTTTGCTCTACAAAGTGCATATTGCCATTCAATCGATGAATCATTTCATTTTTATTGTACAAAGGGTGATGAACTGAAAGAGATTTATCCATGTTCCCAATGTTCGCAATGTTTTCTTGGTTTTCATCAGGGGATAACCATTTATTGACAGTTTCAATGATTTCTTTCAGCTTTACAGGTTTTGTTAAGAAGTCTTTCATTCCGGCTTCTAAACAGGATTTTTCATGAATTTTCATGGCATTGGCGGTCATTGCTATAATGGGGATATCATGGTTCAAGACCTTCGTTTTTTTATCGCGGATCATTTTTGTGGTATCGATTCCATTTAAGTTTGGCATAAGCAAGTCCATAAAAATCAAGTCACAATACGTATTTTTTAGTAAATCTATGGCTTGTTGACCATCATAGGCTTGCATCACTTGATAATTTTCTTTTTCAAGAATGCTTTTTAGAACGTTTTGATTCACCGCATCATCTTCTACGATCAAAATGGATTTGTTCGCATGTGCGATCTTTGATGAATCTTGTGTTGGTAAAGATTTGCTTTCTTGTTTTTTTATTTCTTTTCGTTCAAAAAATCGGCACAAACTTGTCCATGTAATTGGCTTTGTAATCTGGTCTGAAAATAAATCACTAAATAAGGATGTTCTTTCCAGTGGAGACACAATGGCAATCATTTTTGTTGATTTCAAGTTGGATTGTTTTTCCAGCCATTGCCAGAAAAGCATCTCTTTATCAAATTGCAGGTATGGATTGACAAAACAATAATCATACGATTGATTCTTTTTCATTGCTTCTGTGAGCATCATTTGCCCATTGATCGCGGATGAGGTTTCATCAAAATACATATCAAGAAGCGTTAAATTTTCCCGAAATACTTTTCGTCGATGATGATAGGGCTCAATTAATAGAATGCGATATTTTTTTAGCTTTTTAGTCGGCACTTGGCACTTTTGATCTTCACAAATGTTTAGATGAAGTGTCACCCAAAATGTGGAACCTTTAGTGTAAATACTCTCAAAATGAATATCTCCCCCCATCATTTGAGAAATTCTTTTTGAGATCGTCAGACCAAGACCTGTCCCAATAGTTTTTTTGAGCATATTGTCATTAAGTTGTGAGAAAGGTTCAAATAGCATATGTTTTTGACTATCAGGAATACCGATGCCGGTATCACTAATTTCTATTCGGATTGTTACATCGCTGGCTGTTTTTTCCTCCAGGGTGACATGAAGGACAATTTCGCCCGAATTGGTATACTTGATGGCATTACCTAAAAGATTCATGAGAATTTGTCCGATGCGAACCGAATCACCATAAAGAAACATGGGAATTTTTGACGAAATAATTGATGCAAACTCTAATTGTTTTTCATAAACACTGGTAGCAAGGACTGCAATAACATTATCGATTACCTTTCGGATATTCAATGGTTCTGATGCCAGTGTAATCTTTCCAGCCTCAACCTTAGACAGATCTAAAATATCGTTGATAATCGTCATCAAGGACTCACTGCTGCCTAAAATGGTCTGAACAAATTCACTTTGTTGTGATGTTAGTTCAGTTTGTTGAAGCATCTGGGCCATCCCTACAATACCATTCATAGGGGTTCGAATTTCATGGCTCATATTTGCCAGGAATTGATCCTTTGTTTTGCTAAGCTTCTCTGCTTTCTCTCTTGCTTTTATTAAATCACGCGTACGCTCCATTACTTGTTTTTCTAGTTGTAAATTGTTTTCTTTCAAAATTTTTTCAGCTTCTTTTTCGTTTGAAATATCTACAATAGAACATAAAATCGTTTTTTTCGTTTTTGAATGTTTATCGTGCAGGCAAAAGCGCAAACGAACCCATTTATATTTTTCGACTTTCAGATGAACATCACACGATTGCGGAATGTTTTCAGCAAAAAGTTTTTGAATACACTTATCAAATATCACAAAGTCGTTTACTGGTATAAACATATGTAAACGAAGCCCTTGTAACTGATTGATCTCAAGTCCAAAAATCCTTGCTGCATTGACATTGACTTCTTTGATGATGCCATGCATATCCAGAATCATATAGCCAATGGGAGAACAATTGAAAAGTTCATGATAAAGATGACGAGATTTTTCAAACTTTAGTTGTGTTTCTTGTAACACCTGATTTTGTAATTCCAATTCCATATATGCAATGTCAAGCGCTTCAATCAGTTTTTCATTATCTGTTTCTATGTTCTGCAAGTGATTTTGATTGGTTTCACTGCTCAAACACGTTGCTTTTTCTCTTAATTCTTTCATTTTTGTACCTGTATAGGGCGATGATATCTTCATCCTTAAAATTTATTACATACTTATTTGAGCCAAGCATTTTATTTTGGTTAACAAATTATGTCCCCATGAACCATCAGCCCATTCAGCAGATCGTAATGGTTTGGCCAAAACATCCAGACAACCATATTTCATGGCATCAAAGGCCATGCGTGTGCTTTCTTCATCTGTAAATGCAGAAACAAAAACAATTGGGATAGAATTGTTCTTCAGAATTTCTTCAGTCAGATCAATTCCATTCATATCTGGAAGTAAAATATCCATTGTAATTAAATCTGGCTGAATCTCTTTCGCCATCTGAATCGCTTCTTTACCTGTTCTGGAAATGCCGACAACATCGATCCAGGGGTCCTGGTCTAAAATATTCTCAAGGAATAAACTTTCGGTTGAAGAATCTTCAACGATCATGACACGTATGATCCGATCAAGCGCTGTATCGACATCAGCTTTGGGTAATTGAACAATCACACGTGTTATATTGTTTTCACTTTCCAGATCAATTTCGCCTGAATGAAGTTGAACAATCTTTTTCGCTGAATATGTTCCCAAACCCATCCCACTTTTTTTGCCATAAGTTGAATATTTTTCAAAAAAGCTGTGCCGAATATTTTCAGGTACAGTACCCATGTTTTCAATGATTATTTTATCTTTTTGCCCATGTTGTAAATATATGATGATGTTTTCTTGTTCAGGAGAGGCTTCAATTGCATTCTTGATCAAATTTGCCATCATTGAGTATAATAAAAAGTCTTCTCCATGAATAATAAAGCGTTCAAAAGAATAAGGCGTGCGATTGTCAATTCTAATACCAATAGATATTTCTTTTATTGCCAGTATTTCATGCAATTCTGATTTAATCTTTCCAATCGTCTCCAATAGATTCACATTTTGTGGGGTATAGCAATAAGCCCCGCGCTCCATTTTACACAAATTCAATGACATGTTAACAATATTAAGCATTTGATACCCCGAATTCTCAATAATTTCAAGGTATTCACGCTGTATATCATTCACAGGGCCATCATCCATGATTAGTTGAGGGAGGTTGATAATACCATTTAAGGGCGTCTTTAAATCATGACGAGAGATCGCTTCAATATCTTCACGTAATGATGCCATTTCAACCAGTTCTCTATTTTTTATTTCTAATTCACGTCGGGTATTCATCAGTGACAAGTGTGTACGAACACGCGCTTGAACAACAGATGGACTGATTGGTTTGGCAATATAGTCCACTGCACCGAGCTTAAATCCTTTTGCTTCACTTGAAGATTGATCTTTGACTGTAATAAAGATAATCAGAATATCGCAGGTTTCTGGATTGGCTTTTAATGTTTTGCAAACAGTGTAGCCATCAACTCCAGGCATAATGATATCCAAAAGGATGAGATCGGGTTTTTTGGCAATTGCCAAATCAATTGCGCGCTCTCCATTGGTTGAAAATATGATATCATAGTCCTTTTGAAGCACTTCATTGAGTATTTTAATATTTGCAGGTTCGTCATCCACAATCAGGATGGTTTGTTTTTTCAATTGTTTTTTTATTTCAATCATTTTGTTGTCCTCAATTGAATATTTAAATCATTTGCCATCTTGTGTAAGCCATTAATTGCTTGATCAAAATCCAACATATCAATCGCTGTCGATAATTGTTTCATTGCCGACGTTATGGGTCGATCCCCTATCCGATGATTGATGTCTTCAAATATAATTGATGCAGACATGTCATGATTTCTTAAAGCGTTGTAAAGCGTTTGCAATGCTCTGTTTAATTCATTTTGATCCTTAAATTCGCGCTTTTTGGGTAATACATTGCACGTTTCAGTCTCTTTCATAATTTGTTTTAACAATCGGGCATCATGTTCAACATTTTCAAAAGCGTGTTCCAATACAGATAGCTGATTCAGACAGGAGTGTTTGTCCTGTTTCAATGCAGATATTTCCAATACACGTGCCGCCTCCAACAGATCATATGCAGACAGATTTCCGGCAACCCCTTTGATGGTATGCGAATACTCATATACTTTTTTAAATGCACCAGCTTGAGCAGCTTCATTGATCATGGATGGATAGGTTTTATGAGATAAGCAAAAGTCCTGAAGGATATTGTTAAACAGCTTCAATCGACCGCCCAATCTCTCTGCTCCTTCCTCAATATCCAGATACTGTAACTGTGTGATAGCTCTCTCCATCGGATCTTCGGACGACTTCGGGTTTTCAGTGGACGGATTAACATTTATGAGACATGATTTTTCAAGCCTTTGGGACAAAACAGTAAACAATTGTTTGGGCTGAATGGGTTTGGAAATGTAATCATCCATGCCCGCCTGAATGCATCGATCTTTATCTCCTGACATCGCATGTGCTGTCATGGCAATAATTGGAAATGTACGTTTTCCTTTCGTATATAAGGCATTGATTTCCCGCGTTGCTTCATATCCATCCATTTCCGGCATTTGAATATCCATAAGTATGGCATCAAATTCATCCTTACCTTTTCTTTCCTTAATCAACTCAAGCGCTTTGCATCCATTATCTGCAATAGTGACATTTAATCCCTCTTGTGTCAAAATTTCATAGGCCACCTGTTGATTGATGATGTTGTCTTCTACCAATAAAATCGTCTGTCCCTGAAAATTTCGAAGATACACGATATCATCAGATTGCATTGTTTCTGAATCATCACAGGTCATATCTTCCGGCTGAAAGACACTATGAAGTGTTTGATTCAGGATAGATGGGGGAATAGGCTTGATCATGACACGCTTATATATGTCTTTTGCCGTGTCATCAAGTAAAGCATCTCGACCATATATCGTATCCATCAGAATGATAGGCGGCAGATTTGATTTCAATTTTTCCTTAATTTTCATTGCCATGTCTAAGCCGTTTGTATTTGGAACGCCATAATCAATCAGCATTACATCCATTTGTGGAGTATGGGCATCTTTTTCTAACCATAGGAAAAATTCATCTTGACAGGAAAAAAGATCAACAGTCATATTTAAATGCGAAAGCATATAAAATAAAACATTTCGGCAGCTTTCATTGTCGTCAATGACAATGGCTTTTTTGTCTTGCACATTGATTGGGCATGGGGACTGTTTTTTCTGAGTATCCAATTGAAACAAAGCGTTAAAAGAAAATGTACTGCCTTGACCATAAACACTGTTTACCTGAATTTTACCTCCCATCATTTCTACTAAGCGCTTACAAATTGTCAGGCCAAGACCGGTGCCGCCATATTTTCGCGTCGTGGATGTGTCGGCCTGAGAAAAAGGTTGGAACAAGAGGTTGACTTGTTCTTTTGTCATTCCAATACCTGCATCCTGAATTGAAAAAGTAAGATTCACTCGGTCAGTCATCATTTTTTGAACCGCTATGGATATAATTATTTCACCCTTTTCTGTAAATTTTATTGCATTACTGAGCAAATTAATGAGTATTTGTCCTAAGCGAAGCGGATCTCCAATCAGTTGATTTGGCACATCCTGATCCACTGAAAAAACGATTTCAATCTGTTTTTCATCCTGTTTCATGCAGAACATGTTGGTCAGGTTTTCCAAAACACCATATAAGTCAAATGGCGTTGATTCAAGATCCATTTTGTGCGCTTCAATTTTTGAAAAATCCAGAATATCATTTAAAATACCAAGGAGGGATTGAGCCGATTGGTCAATTTTGACAAGATAATCTTTTTGCCGATCTGTTAATTGCGTTTTTAATGCAAGAGAATTTAAGCCAATAATCGCATTCATGGGGGTACGAATTTCATGAGACATATTGGCTAAAAAATCACTTTTTAACCGATTGGCTTCATCCGCACGTCTTGCTAATTGTTCTGCTGCAATTCGTGATTTTTGAAGTTCAACTTCAATTTGTTTCTGAGTCGTTACATCAACAATAACGCCAATCAAGCCTTTATTTGACTGATCAGTATTGAAAAACTTTGCAATATGACAAACGACATTTTTCAGCGCTTGATCTGGCAATCGGATTTCCATTTCATAAACTTGTTTTGTATCATCACTGCTTAAAAATAACTGCTCTTTAAAGTGGAATACTTCTGCCACTTGTGCAGGTAGAAAATCAAACAATCCATTACCAATTATTTCTGATGATTGTTTATTAAAAAAATTACAAAATGCGGTATTGGTCAGTTGATATTCATCGAAAAAGGTTTTAAAAAAGACTGGCAAAGGGACAGAGTCAACAACTGTTTGAAGGAACATCCGCTCTCTTTCAATGGCTTCTTCAGCTTTTTTTCGTTCAGATATATCCCGAATCACACCGACAGTGCCGACATATTCTTTTTCTTCAGATTGCGCGTCAAGTCCTGTAATACCTGCACTATTGACTTCCACAAAAGTGAATTCATCAGACAAAGATTCAATTTCTCCCGGAGATACCATTTCACCCGACTTGGATTTCAGACGCACTTCAAGCCCTGTTGTTATTCGGGAACCGGAACGTCTTTCATCAAAGAGTTTAGGCGGTGGGCGCCGAACATTTTTGGGAATTTTGGATAGTACTTTTTCACGACTGACTTCATCCACATCTTCAGGATAAATAATTTCACTAAAATGCTTGCCAATTAATTCTTCTTTTTCATAACCCAACCGACGAATTGCATTATTGATAAAAGTAAAATATCCATCCGCATCAATCCGATATACAATATCCGGTATCGTTAAGACAAGAGAACGAAAACGATCTTCTGAAGCAGCCAGCGCACTGTTATTTCTCTTAAGTTCTTTGTTCAAAATGTTGAGCGCCATTTGTTTTTCTTTAAGTTCTGTATTTTGAAGCAATGAATTTTCATAGGTGCTCATCAACAGATTTAAAACCTGGTTACGTCCGGCTGTGATGGTATGCGCTTTGCCAAAAAAATTAATTGAAAGGGGCGTGGCGGATAATTCGTCTGAATCTTTTTCTGTTAAATGTTGGTTGGATAAAAGAAATTCTACTTTTGAGAGCAAAAAAGATTCTTTATAAGGCTTTGTCACATAGGCATCAGCTTTTGCATTCAGCCCATTGATAATGTCTTCTGGATCGTGAAGATCGGTTAAAAGTAACACGGGAATGTGCTGAATCTCTGGAGCGTTCTTAATATGACTGCACATTTTGAAACCATTAATGACAGGCATGGTGACATCACTGATAATTAAATCGGGGATTTTTTCAGTGGCGAGCTGAATGCCTTCCTGTCCATTTTTGGCCACATGTGTTAAATAATGATGTTCGTTTAACAGAAGTTCAAGTTTTAAGGCTTGAGTTGGGCTGTCTTCAACGATTAATATTTGAAAAGCCATAATTTAATACTGACCTTTGATTATTCATATTTGATGGTACGTTTGAAAATATCTTATGAACTCTCGAAAAATAAGCTCCCCATTTAAACATGCTTGACTGTTCAACAATGTCAAAGCAAGCATATGTGTACCAAACCTTCCTTGCAGGTATAAAAAACAACGAAGCAAGCTTGCAACTTGATATTCACAACCATCATGATCAATCAATTTTATTTTCTGGGTACGCTATATATCAACATACAATCCAATATTTGTAAAGAAATGTCAATCCATTTTTGAGGCGAAGATATGGAATGCTTTGAAAATAACATGCTTATTATTCTTGATCGTGAGCAAAAAAGGGGACGTCTATGATATTATGCTTTTCTTTAAAGGTTTTAAGTCTCTACAGAACAAAAAACCCCGATGAACATTTTTTAAGATGGGGGAACTTATTTTCAGAGAAATCCTTAACACTTTTTCAAGAAAAGCATAATGTCATAGACGTCCCCTTTTATTTACGGTTGGTCCGGAAAAAGCATCTTGATTTATTGTTAAATGAACCAGACTTTTATGAAAGTAGTCAGGAAGATAAAGGTTATATTAGTCCAGAAGAAGTGTTTAATCTGGTCCAGGTAGATGGCTGCCAATTTCAATACTTGAAAATCAAAAATGAAAAAGGAGATTTTATAAAGCCTCAGGTTATTGAGTTTTATGATACTGGTTCAAGGTATATGTTTGTCCTTGAATGTTATTTTTCAGAAAGTAGTTTGAATTCAGTTGATCTGTTTAGAAATTTTTTATTAAGGAAAGCCTAAAAAATAAATTCCTCATTTAATAATTGCTCAATCTGTTTTTGAACCATGATTACACTGAAGAAGATGAAAAAGATGAATTAAAAGTGTTTTTCTTCATCTTCTTCAGTGTAATCATGGTTCAAAAAAAAGAGTGAACAGTTTTGTACGCATATGCTTGATGTTTAATTCTTGAGTTAAGCACTTTTAAATGTGGAACTTATTTTTTGAGCATTCCTAAGCACTCCTTTTCCACAAAAAAAAATACGCATTCGTCCAGATAATGCCAAAGGATTCTTGAATTTAAAACGACCTATTCGCGAGTTAAATTTAAAATACTCACTGCCGGATAAATTTTATATGG
>Ga0272440_1002439_pt1 | contig 14485 bp, 11 predicted proteins | sample SSMMMBAug17_FD_192440 | JGI IMG/M metagenome (GOLD analysis project Ga0272440, IMG submission 192440) | Marine sediment archaeal communities from Little Sippewissett salt marsh, Falmouth, MA, United States - SSM-MMB-Aug17 | ecosystem: Environmental > Aquatic > Marine > Wetlands > Sediment ...
TCCATCGTTTGTTCCAGAAAGGCCACAGCATCATTGACAATTTTGTCCCAATTTTTCCTGATTTCATTACATTTATTGATGGATTGATCGTTTTCAGTGGTTGTGCTTTTAAAGGATTGAACCCTTTTTTCCAGAACATCGACAACTTTCATCAGATCAGGATAAGCAGAAACAAGTGATTTCCACTCTTTTATGCCTTCATTAATATCTGAAAATGCCTTATTAACATCAGAATTGTCTGAAAAATTGATATCATATAAATATCTTTGTAAAACTGATGACAATTTCAAAAAGTTCTGCGTCACGCCTTCATTCATAATCATATCAATATAAGACCATTCAGCGTAAATAGACATCTGTGAACGTATGTTGTTTATGCCATTCCATCCAATTGCACCAATAATCATGGCGATAACAATGCCAATAGCAAACCCAAGACGTATCTTTTTACCCAGTTTCATAGACTTAAACCGATTAAACATAACGTACCTCCTTAATTTTTTCTATTTATTAACAACTAGAGAAAAACAAACCCCGGTTTCATCTTCAATATTTTCAGCCTTGATTTCCCCCCCCAATGCTTCAGCCACCATCTTAGAAAATGCCAGTCCCAACCCATGCCCACGAAATTTCCGATTGGCAGTCAGATTCAATTGAACACCTGGTTGAAAAATGTTTTTCAGGTTTTCTTCAGGAATGATTTTTCCAAAATTTTTCACTTCAAGGCCATAGCCATCGTTTTCGAGTCCAAAAAAGGTAAGTTCAATGGACTTACCTTTGACATTGTGAAACACAGCATTCATCAAAAAATTGATTGCAACACGTTTCAGTAAATTTGTATCTGTAGATATCACTTTATTGTTCCGGCAGACAGTTTTCAATCGTTGACTTTCAGAAGCAATCACTGGCGATATTTCCTGAACGATGGATGACGCCAGACTTTTTAACTCGATATCTTCAAACTTTACCTGTAAAGAACGTCCAGAAATAACATCCTGCATGTCCCTTAGCATTTTACGAACACGATCGAGCGCCATGTTTGATGAACGAATCAGTCGTGAATGCGTCTCATTATTCGGATCAAAACGACCAATACAAATGCGGGACATAAGTCGCTCAATAACCGCTAAAGGTGCATCCATGTCATGGATAATCATTTGCACCAATAATGTGGTGTCATGAATTGTAAAGTTTGTCTCGGACATATTTGTTACCTCTATAATTTCAATGGATTTAATACTAAAATTACTTTTCCATCCGAAGTGATGGTAGCGCCCATAAATTCTGAATATTTCCCCAATGGGCCATCAATGGGTTTAATGACATATTCTTCTTCTCGATAAAACCGGTCTACAATCAAAGCGCTTTTATGTCCCATGACATCGAGAATGAGCATTGAGCGTAAACCATCATCATTAGATTCCTCGCTGGATTGAAGCAGTAATATTTTGGATAACTCTTTTACTGGCAATATTTGATTTCTCACCAAAACCATTTGTTGCCCACGATGAGTATGGAAACGATTTTCATGAATTTTTACTGTTTCAGATACATACTCCAATGGCACATAGTAATGTTCACCATTGACTGCGACATTCAAACCTTTGCTCACCGCCAGGGTCAGTGGCAGGCGAAGACTGACTGAAGTCATTTTACCTGGAATGGTTTTTAACAGGATTGTGCCGCTGATCGCTTCAATTTCTCGTCTAACAACATCCATTCCCACACCGCGCCCAGAAATATCAGTAATTGTTTTGGCAGAAGAAAAGCCAGGTGAGAATATTAAATTCCTGATTTGTTCATCAGACATTTGATCCAGGGTTTCAATATCCAGCAAACCGCGCCGGACTGCCACAGCACCAATTTTACCTGTATCAATGCCTTGACCATCATCCTGAACGTCAATAATAACATTGTTGCCTTCATTGTACGCATTGAGAATTAATTCAGCCTGTGCGGGTTTTCCTAGTTTTTTACGTTCATCAGGAAGTTCAATGCCATGATCCACCGAGTTCCGAATTAAATGAACAAGCGGGCTCCCAATGGCTTCAATAATTTTTTTATCCAGTTCAGTATCCTGGCCTTTGAGAATCAGTTTCACATTTTTACCAGTATCTCGGGCCAGATCGCGAACCAGACGTGGAAATCGACTGAACACATGATTCATGGGTGTCATACGAACAGCCATAATTGAGGCCTGTAAATCATCACCAATACGACCAATCGCACTGCCGGCATCTTTCACTTTTGCGCCAATATCCGGTCGATTGTCATCAATGGAAATGGATCTTGCCAGTAACATGAGGCCATTTTTGCGAACCACCAATTCACCGATCAGATTCATAAGATGATCCAGGCGATCTTGCGGCACTTTGATCATCGTTGTTTGAACATCACCTGAAGGTTTATCCAAATTCATGTCATCAATCAATCGCCGAACAGGTGTTTCTTTTTTTTGTGCGGACAGTGAGGATGTTTTTTCAGTTACAATATTTCCAATGCTGACAGGAACACTGGCTAAAATTGCCATTCCGGATGCCACCACATCTTCATTCCATTCGATAAGCATTTTTTCGATGGCATCCATTGCAGAAAGCGATATTTCGGAAAGATTGGAAAGGTCAGCTACCTTAGCGGTTTTATTCAACGTTTTTAATCCGCGCTTGATTTTTTTTGCAGCTTTTTTTCGGGTATCGGCATTAGAGAGTTCTTTAATCCCCCTTTCCATTATTTCAATGATCTGTTTGAGTGTTTTTACCAGTGCACTGTCTTTATGAAAACTGGATGATGGTGATTTTTCTGCATCAGTCGATTGTTGTGATAATTGTTTTTCATCATTGTCTGGAAGGCACTCTTTAAGCAAAGAATGCAATGATGACATATCTCTTCCGGTATGATCGCCATTAAAAAACGCATTGATCATCCATTTGACAGAATCACAAACCTGAAACAGAAGATCCATTTCATTTTGGATTAAAGGGGTCTTCTGATCTCTTCGGATCTGAACCAGACTTTCGGCAGCATGGGTAAGATGTTTGATTTTATTTACAATATGCCTGTTACGTATAGATTCGTCTTTAATCATCGATATCAAAAGACCGGAATTACCTTTAAGCGAATGAAAAGCACGTAAAACAATATCAATATTTTCGTGAAATTTGTTCGGATCGTTTTCAATATCAAGCAGCGCATCCTCAGAGTTTTTAACATAGTCCTGCGCTTCAGAAATATAATCCTGAACCATTTGCGGAGTGAATCCAATGTTAGTGATTTCTTCAGGCGTCATGTGTGTTTCAAAACTTAAATCAACGTCTGTTTGTTGGTGTGATTGTATTGATTTTTCAGAAGGTTTGGGTTGTTCCTTGGGCGTATCAGAGGTAGAGTTTGTTGTGTTGGCACGATCAATTTCATCCTGAATCCATTGATATACATCCGCCTGACTGTCATTTTGTTCAGACATGTCTATTGTTGTTTCAGTGCCTGAAAAATTCTTAACAGCATCCTGAATACGATGGATCAGATTGGAAACATGATCTGCACAGGCCAACATACAGTCAATATGATCCGGCTCAATGGCAATTTTTTTGGTGATTAGAATATCAATGAACTGACTGATTTTTCCTGCAAGGCTTGTGATTGGATGAATGTCATGATTTTGTGCATATTTTTTCACAACATCAAACGAACATGTGATACGCTCAAGTATTTCATCCAAATGATTATCGGCATCTTCCAATTCTAAAATGTCATCATGAACACTTTCCAGCGGCTGACCGGCTGTAGTGGCAAACATGGAAAGGGATTCAAAGCCTGTCTGATCCAACAAGATTTCATTTCTTATCATTGCAACTCCCCATAAAAATTGAAAATTATAGATATTTGATTGGCGATATAAGGATGAATATTAATTTAAAAATTTGTTTTTTCAATAATCATCCATTTATACTCAGAAACATTTTGAAAAAAAGTTCCCCATTTCAAAAAAATGTTCGTATTGTTTTTTTGTCGTGTAGACACGTAGCAATCTATGTCTCTACACGAAATTCACCTCAAAACGAACAATATCAATTAATGTGGAAGTTATATTTAGAGAATTCCTGAGCATTCCTTATGTCTAACCCAATAGTAATTTAATATTTTCTATCAGCTCTTCTGGCTCAGTGGGTTTGACAATGTAAACATTGGCGCCGGCATCAAATCCGCGTTGTTTGTCCTTGGCTTCGTCTTCAGTGGAAACGATGACAATGGGTAAGTCTTCAAATTGGTCATCTTCCCGAATACGTTCAACAAGGGTATAGCCATCCATGACAGGCATGTTGATATCTGTGACAACCATATCTACTTTATCCAGTTGATAAAGTTTTTCAAGAGCATCTGCCCCATCAACAGCAGATATGGTTTCAAAGCCTTCACTTTTTAAAATATATGAATGGAAATTACGCGCCATTTCTGAATCGTCTACAATGAGTACATTAATTGCTTGCATAATTGCTCCTGCTCTTAATAATAATGTTTTCAGTTAATTGTTTGTTAATCTTTTTTATTCCGGTTTCTGGTAAACGATATACCCACCTTTTCGCCGAATTTTGAATGCAGATGAAATTCGGGTCATAGATTCTGAATGTCCCAGATATATATATCCGCCAGGATTTAAAATATCGTAGAAGTTCGATACAACCTGTTTCCTGGAATCATTGTCAAAATAAATGAGTACATTTCTACAAAAAATAAAATCAACATTGGATATTTTTCGGAGTGCAACGCGATCCATCAGGTTTACAATTTCAAAGGTACACATGTCTTTGATAATGGAACTGACAGAATACTTCCCGGAAGAAAAAGATTGAAACCAGGTTTCCAGATATTCTTGCGGCACGTCCTTGATGGCTCTGGATTCATACACTGCATTTTTAGCAAAATTAACGACACGTGTATTGATATCAGTTGCCAGAATATCAATAAGCCAGTTGTCTTCATCCAGCATTTCTTTTAAAATGATGCCAAGCGTATAGGGTTCTTCACCTGTAGAACAACCCGCAGACCACAAACGAAGTTTTGAATTTCCCAGTTTTCTTTTTCGATCACACACTTCAGTGAGGCAGTGTTCGGCAAAAGCGGCCAGTTGTTCAAATTCTCTAAAAAAATAGGTTTCATTGGTAGTCAATAAATTCAAAAAAGCCTGGAGTTCTTCACCATTGGGGTCTCGAAATTGAAGTTCACGAATATAGTCATCGAGAGTATCCAATCCCAGGTCGCCGGCGCGTTTTTCAATTCTTTTTTGGACAAAATACAATTTTCGATCTTCAAAGAATAAACCGGTCTTACGATAAATAAAATCTCGGATCCTTTGATATTCTTGTTTGGTTATGTTCATGGATTTTTCCAATCATGGTTAAGATAGTAAATAATTGTTAAGCGCATTATTAGAAACATTCATCGAGGCTTTCCTGATCTTCGGGTGTACCATATCTTTCCAGGTATTCTTTGGCCGCCATTTGTTCGGCTTCATCACCATCACAGGAAAGTTTTCGCGCTTCATCAAGACCTTTTTCTTTCAGGCCCATCAAAATAGCGCGGGTCATTTCCCAGATGCGATTGGGATTTGTTTGTTTGGCGCGAGCGTCTCTTAATGTCTGGATTAATTCATTAGACAAAATGATATCTTCATATCGATTCAATATACCGATTGCCGCACTGGCAACCTGTTGAAGAATCATATTTCCTTTTTTATTGACAAAAGTTTCCAGCAAATTCAGATGTTCCGGTTCACCAAAAGTGCCCAGATAGCGAACAAAGGAAAACAGCAGCATGGGATTGTTTTCTTTGGAGAATTTTTCAATAATTGCCTTGCTGTTAGGGGAATGCCGCATATTTGCCAGAGATTCAAGACAGGTACATTGAATCATGAGATTGGTTTCAATGTCCAATTGTTTTTCAATGGCTGGCGCAGATTTTCGGATGCCCATATTGCCCAGTGATTCAACTGCTGCCTGACGAACAATTGATGCCGGGTCATTCAAGCAATGTTCAACAATTTGAATAGCTTCTCTTGAAGAATGTTCTACCAGAGTATCCAGAACAAATTTTCGTATATCTTTATCTGGATCCTGGGCCAGACGCGACATGGTTGACAGAAAATCTGCATCAGCCTGACGTAAAACTTCAATGGTTGCATTGCGAATGAATGGCTCATCTGATTTGAACATACGTTCTACCTGATAAATGTTTGTTCTGGGAAAAGCGACATTTTTCAACAATAGAAAAACCTTTTCCTTGATAGCAACATCTGGATGGCTTTCCAGAATTTTAAGAAGACACTCGGTTAATGCATTGAAATCAATTTCTCGTAAGGCTTCGATGGCTTCAATCTGTAAGTTCGTATCTCCCTGGCAGATATTTTCAATACAGGTTTTGATTTCCATAATTTAGATCTCCATTATTGGGTTTAATCATCAAAAATTACAATTTATTTAATAATGTACTGGCAATATTCCAACTGGGCTGAACAAACTGGGCGCCCCCCCGTGCCACAGCCTCACCCGGCATTCCCCAGACAATGGCACTGTCCTCACTTTCAGCAATGGTCATTCCACCAGCCTTTCGAATATCGACCATGCTGTCAGCACCATCATCTCCCATGCCAGTCATTAAAATACCAATCGTATCAGAACCATAGACGCCCAACACCGATTGCATCATGATATCAACCGATGGAATAAACAAATGCGGCGGGCGTGATGGGGTTCGGATAACCACTTCACCATTTCTTTTTTTGACCACACATAAGTGATATCCCCCTCTTCCCAGATAAATCGTTCCAGGTTCTACAGTCATACCGCTGCGTGCTTCAACACAATTCATGGGGCAATTGGTATCCAGACGTTTGGCAAAGGTTGCAGTAAAATTGACTGGCATATGTTGAACCAAAAATATGGCAGCATTGAGTGTTTTTGGAATTTTGGGAAGCACATCAAATATAGTTTTAGGGCCCCCGGTAGAAATACCAATGGCAATGGCTCTAAATCGTGAACGACTTGATTCCTTTTCCTGTGTAGAAACATTTTTACTTATTGTTGGGGTTGATATTCGCTGTGTTGATGGTGTTCGTATACGTGTTGTTTTGATACGACCTGAAGATTCTCCTTTTATTCGCCGCATGATCCCACTACTGACTGCAGAGCTGATTTTACGCTCCAGTTCCCTGGCCACACTGGCCATATTGGAAGTCACAGTGCCTTCAGGTTTTCCCACACAATCAAAAGCGCCATATTCCAAAGCTCTAATTGTCGTATCAGCCCCTTCCTGAGTGAGGGATGAGATCATTATGACAGGCGCAATATTTTTTCGGATGAGCTTTTTCAAGGCAGTTAAGCCATCCATTCGGGGCATATTGATATCCAGGGTGATGACATCAGGTTGAAATCGTTCTGCTTTATCAAGCACGTCAACACCATCTCGGGCTGTGGATACGACATCAATATGGCCTGTTTCTTCTAACAATTTTCTGATGGTTCTACGCATCAGAGCAGAATCATCTGCAATGAGTACTCTTGTTTTATTTCCCATTTTCTTTATTTATCGTTTTTTAGGTTTTTTGGGTTTAATAGGAATTCTCTGAAAATAACTTCCCCATTATTCATATTGTTCGTTTTGAGGTAATTGTACTGTAGAGACGTAGCATGCTACGTCTCTACACGACCTTATTTTTTTGTAAGATCAAGAAAAATGAGTATGTTATTTTCAGAGCTTTCCTTAGTAGGTTATGGGTGGATTAATAATCAGGCGCCTGCCCAAAAGACAGACACCTGATCAACAAAATTTATTCTTCAATCACCATCTCTAACTCTTCTTGGGGAATGTCTTCCTCCACAGGCTCAGGTTCCGAAACTGCTGGTGCTGGTGCTGGTGCTTTGGCAACAACCTCAGGCGCAGGCGCTGCTGCCGGTTTTTTGGATTTTCCGGACATTCCTTCCAAAACTTTGGTTTCATGGGTTGATAATAGTTTCATCGTATCCATCAAAAGAATCATACGATCCCCATTGTCCACCTTACAGACCCCCGACATAAAATCAGATGAGTCCTCATGAGAAAAACTGACAATACTGGGTGTCGGCTCAATGTCCTTTGCCAGCAATCGTAAGACTTCATTCACTTGATCCACAATAATACCGGTGCGATGGCCTCCTAAGTCAACAATAATGATCCGGGTACGATCATCCGCCTTTTTGCTTTCAAGATTGAAGCGTTGTCTGAGATTGATCAATGGCACCACCTGTCCCCGAAGGTTGGTCACACCGGCGACAAAACTGGGGGCTTTTGGAAGTCGTGTGACATCTCCCAGACGATTGATTTCCTGTACCTGGGTAATTTCAAAACCATATTCTTCATCACCCAGAAAAAATGTCACCAGTTGTTTTTCTTCAACTGTGCCTTCAGAGCGTTTTTCAGAGCTTGCCTGATCTTGTTTGGCATCAATGATTTCACTGACTTCATCCAGGTCAATCAAACCCCGCTCGTTCAATATGAGAATCAAGCGTTTGCCATCATCCAACTGTGCGACTGAACGTAGTTCTTGACCTCCCGCAGCCAGTTTTGGTGTGTCATCAATAACAGAAACCGGTACGCGAAGAACTTCGTTCACTTTATCCACTAAAAGCCCAACTGTCAGGCCCTCAACTTCAACCACCAGAACGCGTTGATCTTCAGCATCTGTTTCATGCATGCCTAGCATGGTTCTCAAGTCAAGAATCGGAAGTAGAACACTTCGAACTGTCAGAAGTCCACGTACATGCGAAGGTGCATTGGGCACGGCTGTAATCTCTGTGAGTCTGAGAATTTCTTTGACCACACCAATGTCAAATGCGTATTCTTCATCACCTACAACAAAAGAGACAAACTGAAGTTCCATGAGTTCATCTTTGTCTTTCTTATCCGCTTTTTGCTCTGCGGTTTTGGCAGTATCAATCATAGCCCCAGACGAGTCTCTTTTGTTACTTTCGATATTCAATACTTCATCAGGCCGAATGGTTAAAATGAGACGTTTTCCTTCATCAAGTTTAACAACACCCCTTAAAAAGGAGCTGTCTACACCGCCTTGTGTCACTGCAGGCGGGGGTTCAACATCTTTATTGGCAATGCGTTTAACTTCATTGACAGCATCCACAACCATACCGGTTGTAATACCATCAATATCAAGTATCAACACTCTTGTACGTTCTGTGCTTTCTTCCTCCGGCAGATAAAGCCTCAGGCGACCATCGATCACCGGCAGAACATTTCCCCGAAGATTGGCGATGCCACGAACATAATCCGGCGCACGCGGTATATAGGTAATTTCAGGCACACGAACAATCTCCCTGACAGTGTTGATATCTACACCAAATTCTTCGTCAGCCAACCGGAAACAAACCAGTTGTTGTTCATCAACATCCTGTTTGCCGGAAGCGCTGACTTTTTCTGTTGCAATCTGAGATTGTGTCATAAGCTTTCCTCCGATAGTCATAATTGAAACACATCATTATCATCACACAAAAACAAGTATGAATTTCTAATGAATGCATTTGTATTATAGATTTTGCAGTTCGTCAGCCTGACTTGCAATTTCTTCAATAGCTTCGCCAATATCCTGCAATGCTTTGTTACTTTCTTCAGCAGCCTGAGCAGCTTCCTGGCAGGCATTGCTGGCTTCGTCAGCAGCCGCAGAAATTTGTTCAACAGCTTTCGAGGCTTCATCCAAAGCCTTGTTAGATTCCTGTGCGCCTTGATTGATTTCTGAGATACTATCTTGAACTTTAGCAATATCAGTTTCAATTGTATTCAGATTAGTTGTGGTCTTTTTGGATTCTTCCACCTGTGACCGCGCATTTCGAGTTGCCATGTCAATATCTTCAGCCACGCGAATAATCTGAGATTGAATTTCGCGAACCATATCTTTAATTTTGTCTGCATTTTCAGCACTTTCATTTGCCAACGTACGAATATCACTGGCCACAACAGAAAATCCACGGCCAAACTCACCGGCACGGGCAGCTTCAATAGAACCATTGACAGCCAACATGTTTGTCTGGATAGTAACCATAGCAATCTGATCCACAATTTTTTCAATATTTCGGGTTCTTCTTTCAAGTGTCTTGATATTTTCTGAAGATTCAGCAGAAGCATCAGCGGATTTACCGATGTTTGCAATAAAGTTATCCACATTTTCTTTATTACGTATGAGCAATTCTTTCATGTTATCAATTTGATTTTCAGCGGAACTGGAGCGGTCAGCCATTGCACTGGATGCTTTTGTAAGTCTTTCGGCCAGACTTGTTGCAGATGAAGTGGACTTACCTTGTTCATCAGCAGCCTTTTGAATCTGTTCAATGGCGACCATAATTTGCCTGGACGCGGATGTTGCTTCCTCAACATTGGCGGATAATTGTTCAGCAGCAGCAGCGACTTCTTCAGCAGATTTTTGGGTATCTGTTGCATTTTTTAAAGATTCAGATTGTTCAGCCAGATTGTCGGCAGCAATTTGCATTTCAGTGAATGCTTTATTTTGTTCTTGAAGTGCTTTCAACGATTCTTCGCATGCACTGCTTTGTTCTTCAGCAGCAGACGCAATTTGTTCGGCACCTTGCAAGAATTCCTGGGAACCTTCCAAAACATCACTGGCATTGGAATCAATTATTCTGGCACCTTCTTGAATATCTTTAAGGTCCGAATCAACAGTGTGTAAATCCGCAGTAATCACTTTTGCTTTTTCAACCTCTTCACGTCCCGCTTCACCAGCAGCCTGGACATCATCAACAACAATCTGAACCTGTTTTTGAATTTCATCAACAACATTTCGAATATCATTGGCACTTTTTTCTGAGATTTCTGCCAAATTTCTAACTTCATCAGCAACAACTGCAAATCCACGACCATGTTCACCGGCACGAGCGGCTTCAATTGCAGCATTTAAAGCCAATAAATTGGTTTGGTCAGCAATACGAACAACTGCCATAACAATTTCACCAATGGCCTCACTTTGCTTGGCCAATTCCTGAATCATTTTTGCAGACTCGATATTTGCATCAGCAGCACTCTGAACGCCATTGATAAGATATTCAATCCCTTCTGCTGCGGCTTTAGCCAATAGTTGAAGGTTTTTAACCTGCGTAAGCGAACCTTGCGCACGTTCATTGGCAATTTGCGCAGCTTTTTCAATTTGATTAATTGCAGCTCTACTTTCTTCGGATGCAGCAGACGCTTCTTCCGCACCAGAAGCAATATTCTGCATGGTTTTTTCAAGTTCTTCCGATGCAGTGGAGGCTTCGGTTAACGCAGAAGCCATTTGCGTGACACCGGCGGCAATACGTTCTGCCATAGCCTGCTGGCGCGCCAATGTTCTGGCTCTGGCCTTTTCTTTAACAGCCTTTTTGGCTTCCTGCCGACGATCATCGACTGATGATTCCTCTTTTACTTTCAGTCCGGTGTTTCCCTGTGGACGAGCTAATTTTTTTGCCATGTTAAAAACTCCTTACTCTTGTTAAAAGTTTATGATAATAAATATCCTTATTCAGGTTCTTCAAGCTCAGCGCAAACGCTTTTTGCTCCTGATTTAAAATCAGGAAGGATTAATTGAATCTCATCATTGATACCACTGTTCTGATCTTCTGCGCACACACGCAAAATCCCATTGGCGTCAATGGAAAATGTAACTAAAATGTTCGGTTCACCGGCTGTGGTTAAAGCCAGGCCGGAAAACTTGAAATTTCCTAAAGAAATCATTTGATTGTCTGGTTTTGATTGCTGCAACACATGAACAATCACCGATTGTTGATCATCCTGAACAGTGGTGCATAGAAGTGATTTTTCACAGGGATAAATCGTACCTCTGGGAATCAAAACAAGAAATTCACCTTCATGGTCTTCAATCCCCAGATCGTGTGAGACCATATCTTTAAACGAAATTTCTGGATATTGTCCCCCAAAAGTACCAGCCAGTACACCGGCCCCCAGAGCAACAATTTCTTCGGGGTTAAGATCGTGGCGGAACTGCACTTTTTTTGGAAGTAATGTTTCAAGCCGCTTTTTAATAAAAGGGATTCGGCTGGTTCCGCCGGCCATTACCACACAATTGATCCAGTCTGGATCAAGCTTTGCATTACTTAAAATATCATTTAAAATGGTTTCAATTTTTTCAATGATGGGCGTGCTTAATTGCTCAAACATGTCTCGTGTCAAGGACATATTGACATGAAGCGGCCCTTTTTTGGTGACAGTAACATAAGGAATCATGACTTTGGTTTCAGTCACGCCGGATAAATCTATTTTGGAACGTTCTGCCTGGTTTTGCAATTGTTGATACGCCACCGGATCTTTGGATAAATCAACCGAATGTATTTGTTCAAAATTTGCGCGAACATATTCGACAATTACGCTATCAAAATCCATACCCCCCAGTTCTGAATCACCGCCAACACCGCGAACGATAAATGCACCATCTTTAACTTCCAGAAGCGTTATATCCAGCGTCCCGCCACCGAAATCGAAAACCATCAGGTGGTCGTCCTTATTTTGTTGAATGCCATAGGCCAGGGCTGCCGCAGTCGGTTCGTTGAACAATTTATGAACATTCAAACCTGCCATAACACCTGCTTGAAGCGTGGCTTCACGTTGATAATCATTAAAATGCGCAGGCACAGTAATGACTGCATCAGTGATATCCTGCCCCAGATAATGTTCTGCAATCTGCTTGAGATGTTTCAATATTTCGGCAGAAATTTCAACAGGTGACCATTCGCGGCCTTGAATGGTCCAACATTTATCAGTTCCCATAGAACGTTTGACACAGGCCACTGTGATATCATGATTCAAAACTGCCTGCGATCTCGCCAGCTCGCCAATGATTATTTGATCGGGTTGAATTGTCACCACAGAAGGCGTAATACGTTCCCCGCGCTCATTGGCAATGATTTCCGGTTTATCTCCTTTTTGTGGAATGGCGACCAGAGAATTGGTAGTGCCAAGATCGATTCCAACGATAATTGATGCTTTTTGTGACACAATATAACCTGTTTATTTACTGTTTAATCGCCGCTCTATAACATTTAAGTGAGAGCGTGCGGTTTGATTGTCTGGATCAATGGACAGTATTTTTTTCACTGTTTTTAATGCTAGATCAGGGCATTTTAATTGCCAAAGGGCAATGACGATGTTGTTTGCCGCTTTTATGCAGGTTTCATCAAGAACCCATGCTGTATATAAATAAGGTAAAGCATCAAAAGGTGACTTTTCCTTCAGTAAAGTCACCCCTTTTTTAAAATAAGATTGAGACGCATTCTCCGGCTCTGATGGATCATCCACAACAGATAAATCTGGCAGGTCAGGCTTGATAAATCCTGGACCGGGTTTTTGGCGAAGTAAGTCTTCTAATGTTAATGGGGTATTCATTCTATTTTTTTTACTCAGCTTTTTGGGTTACAATCACATTAATTTCTTAATTTTTTGCCGAATACTTTTTTCTTATTCAATTTTTTTTTCTGAATCATAAGGTTTTTTTTACCAGGAAATTCAAGCTTACAGTGTCCATCAATTTTTTCTACAACCGATGCATAATCCAAAGCGCCTTGGGAACCCGGCGCATGTTTAAAAATACATTTTCCAAACCCAGGCGCTTCAGCAATGGCAAAATCATGGCGAACAAGCGGTAAAATCATATCTTCGCCAAAATTGGTTTTAATTTCCTTAATTACATTTTTGGCCAGCCTGATCTGTCGACTGTAAAAGGTTGGCAAAATGCCAGCAATACGTAAATCAGGATTGACTGTTGCATTGACCTGATACACCAGACGAACCATTTCAGCGAGACTTTCCATGCTTAAAAAATGTGTTTGAACTGGAATAATGACTTCAGTTGATGCGATCAGACTCTTCACGAACAATAAACCGACTGTCGGCGGTGGATCAATAACAATATAGTCAAAGGACATCATATCCGGTGTAATGAATAAATTTGCCAGGCGACTTCTGGTTTTAGGATCACGTTTGCCTTCAAGCTCAAATGCTGCCAGTTGATTGGATGAAGGCACAATAAATAACTTGTCCGGCCAACTGATCGGTAAAATAACATCTTTTAGTTTTGCTGATTCATCTACCAGTACATCATATAACGATGGCGTTTCCGCATAAGGTGATAAACCAAGTGAAATACTGGCATGACATTGGGAATCACAATCTACGAGTAATGTTTTTCGACCGGCCAGGGCCAGTCCGGCAGCCACGTTGACTGCTGATGTTGTTTTTCCGCATCCACCTTTCCGATTGGCGAATACCATTCTTCGCTGTTTCATTTGTTAAGAGCTGCACGTAAAACTTTTTGATGTTCTTTGGCTCTAAAATTATCCGGATCAATTTCAAGCACTCTGTCAACTGTCTTTAAAGCAAACTCAGTATTTCCAAGGAATTTGTATGCAACAACAATGTTGTTCACCGCTTTCATATTGGTATGATCCAG
>Ga0272440_1002440_pt1 | contig 14485 bp, 23 predicted proteins | sample SSMMMBAug17_FD_192440 | JGI IMG/M metagenome (GOLD analysis project Ga0272440, IMG submission 192440) | Marine sediment archaeal communities from Little Sippewissett salt marsh, Falmouth, MA, United States - SSM-MMB-Aug17 | ecosystem: Environmental > Aquatic > Marine > Wetlands > Sediment ...
CATTATTTTAATCTTTTTTTATTTAATTTTTTCTTTAATCTTTTTCTATAAAATTCAAAAACTTTATTGCTATTTACTTCTTTTGCTCCAGGATTTATATTTTTATAAATAATAACTTTTTCTTTTAAATCTTTATTTTTTTTAAATATTTCTATTATTTCAGAATCATAAATTTCCTCAAATCTATCAACACCTATTTTATTTAGTAATTTTAATTTATTTTTCATAATTTTTCACAATTCTTTATATCTTTTTTAAAAAAATAAAAATATTTGTTATCTCTTTCTCTAATGCATTCTACAAGATTTTTCACAAATTTATCATTAATTATTCTATTTAATTTAAATTTTTGATTAAAATAAATACTATCTTTATCTTTAATTTTTATAATCATTTAACAATCTCTTTTACCATCAATTGCATTGTTGTTTTACCACGAAAATAATTTTCATCAATTTCGTAAAGAACATTAATTTTTTCATTTACTTTTTCTTTTAGATATTCATGATCATTTACTGAAAAGAAATAAACAGCTTTTAACCCATTTAAAATTAAAGAACAATGCTCTTTTGTTTTCCCGATCTGTTTAAATTCTTTTAATTTAAAATTGCCAAGAAATAAAGGTTTTTCAAATTTAATTCCAAAAGGTTTTAAATAAGAAATTTGTTCTAAAGTATCATAATTAGGATAGTCCATTTCTAAATCATAATATAATTCTTTTTCTTTTATTCTTTCTTTTATAAAAGGTTCTATTAGTTCAATAAATTGGTTTAAATTTTCTTTTTTTATTGAAAATCCAATAGCAGCAGAATGACCGCCATATTTATATAATAAATTATATTTATCATTGAATACATCAAAACAATCTTTTAAATGAATTCTATCATTAGACCTAGCAGATCCAGATATAATGTCGTCTTTACCTGACATAATCAAGCTTACTGCATTAAATTCGTTTGATATTTTACCTGCTGCTAATCCTTGAATACCATTCCAATTATTATTGGAATAATGCACTACAACATCAGATTTTCCTTTTATTTCATCAAATAATTTCTTTTGAAATTCTTTTCTTTCTTCGTTACTTTCATCTAAAGAATCATTATATATTTGACAATCATTATAATCATTACTAATTAAATATTTTACTGCATCTTTATTCCAACCATTCATTCTAGAACAAGAATTAATTTTTGGCCCTAATGAAAATCCAAAATAGCCTTCGTCAATTTTACCACCAAAAACTCTCCAACATATCTTTTCTTTTTTATTTATTAAATTGATTCCTGAATTTACAAAATATCTATTGTTTATATCAATCATTGGAACCATATCAGCAATAGTAGCCAAAGCAACATAATCTAAATGCTTTATCATTCTATCTTTTTTATTTTCTAAAACCTGAGTCATTAATAACCAAGCTACAGCACAACCACAAATGTTATTTGAATATTTACTTAGATAAGGATTTAAAACAGCAAAGGCGTTGCTTTTCTCTTTAGGTGGAATATGATGATCTGTTACAATTACTTTTGATTTAATATTTTCTATTGCTTTATTTTCAGTTATTCCTAAATCAGCAGTAATTACTAAATCAGGATTTTCTTTATTAATTCTTTCTACTGCTTGTTCTGTTATTCCATAACCTTCAAATCTATTTGATGGTATAAAAACAATATTATCATAATTTAAATTTTCTTTAAATACTTTGTAAAACAACGCCATAGATGTGCATCCATCTACATCATAATCAGTAAATAAAGCTATTTTTTTATTGTTATCCAAACAATTTCTAATTTCATTTACTGCTTTTTTAAGATCATTATTTTCAGTTTCAAGTTCCTTTGGTTTTTGAACATCTTTAATTCTTGGATTTGTAAAATTTCTTATGTATTTATCTGTTCTATTAGAAAGAATAATTGATTGTAACTCTGAATTACCTTCTCTTGAATACCTTTTAAATAATTCTCTATTGATTTTTCTTTTTATCAATTTCTATCCTTTCTATATTTTTATTAATTTGAATAATTTCTCTAGTTAATAAGTTACTATCTTGTATATCAAACAAAATAGAAAAAAATCCAATCATTGTTAAAATAATACAAAATATAAATAGTTGAGTTATTTTATGTTTTAGTAAATTAACCTGAGTTCTTAAATAATAATTCTCTGCTTTAAGATTTTTAATTTCCATAACCGTATTCAATAGCCTTATTCCAAATATTTTTAATTGTTTTGGATTTTTCTACATCTAATTCTGTTAATGAATGAATATCTAAGTAATCTACTCCATCTAATAATTCGACAAAAGCATTAACAATTTCTTTTTCGATACTAGCTTTATTTTTTACTAAACAATTATCACATTCTTCTATTGGTTTATTACATAAAGCACAAGAATCAAATGGACATCTTTTTAGCATTTTGACCTCTTTTAAAACATTTGAATTCATTATACATAGTGAGCAAAAACGATGTTAAACTGAGCAAAAAAATACCAGAAAAAAGAATACCAATTAATGCTATAATTTTAATTAAAATCATGTTTTAATAATCCTTTTTTTAATTTTTTCATTTTGACAATTAAAACAATATAAAAGATATTCGATAATTGTTTCATGTCTTGTTTTTATTGCTGTATGCGTTTGAATTATTTCCATTTGATTATTACATTTATCGCATATATAATATTTATCATCTGAAGTGTTCATTAAAATCCTTTCATTATTTTATCATTATTTATATATCTTATATTTTTTATTAATGAGGATGTTTGAACTACTAACTCTTCAAATACCTTTTGTTTACTTTTTAATTGATCTAGATAATTTTTAGATTTTTTAAACCAATTATTAATTTCTTCCATATTAGCATATTCAATAAAATTATTTTCAAATAAATAAGTTAAATCTTTTGCTTTTAAATCAAGATCTTCCCAATCATCTAAAAAAAGAAATTTGTATTTTAAATCATTTTTTAAATTCATCATAGTTTTAAATTAAAACAAAACCTTTTAATGTCATAAATTTTAGAAATTAAATCAATATCATCTAATTTTTTTACTAAGTAAATTTCAGCTTCTTGTTTATTTAAAGTTGTTGTATTTTTTACAATCTTATCTATTTCATAAGCACGATCACCAAAATAATATTCAAATAATGCAAATTTAATATATTCAGTTAAATAATCCAAAAAACTAAATTTAAATATTTTTAAATTTAATTTTATTAATTTAATAATTGCTTTATCAAAAATATTTAAATTTACAGTTATTTTGTTATTATTAATATAAAATTTCATTAATTGTCCTTAATTTTTTTAATTTCTTCTTGTGCTTCATTTCTTAATTGTTCTGCATCTTTATAATTCCATCTATGATAATTAAGATTTTCATTTAAAAAATGACCAACAATATATCTATCTTTTTCGTTAAAAATTTCTTTAAATTTATCTTTAGAAAATTTATCTGCTTTCTTTCCACCAATACTTGCAAATGCCATTACTGACAAACATGTTTCGGCATACTCTTCTCTAATGGCAGACTGAATTAAAGTTAAACCTTCAAAGAACTTATCTTTTGCAACATGTTCTCTGCAATATTTATTTCCTACTTGTCTTAGTGCGATAATAACTTCATTAAGATCATTGAATAAATTAGCATGATTGACTACATTTTTTTCAGCTTCTTTAAGGAAACTTTTCATTATTAATCCTATTTAAAACTGCAACATTTTTGTTCTTTAGGATCGCCTGATTCACAACCTTTACATTCGCCAGTGCATTCAATAATTAATTCATCTGTATATTTTTTAAATTCATTTTCAATAAATTTTATTGTTTGATAATCTATCATCTCATGATTAACAATATCTTCATAATACACTTCACCATGTTCATCTATGTATCTAATATAAGATTCCGAATCAGCTAATCTAATTACCCAACATTTAATTTTTTTTATTTCAGTCATGATTTTCCTTTACAGATTGAAAAGGCGTTTTAAAACACCAATCTTTAAAATCTTCTAAAATTTTATCCGTCATCGTAATCCAACTACAACATAAACTTTCACTGTATTCATTATATAATTTTTCTATTTGATTTTGCGATAATGAATGAAATCTTTTGTCTTTTTTAATTTTGTTAATATTATTAAATTTTTCATTAACTGCTCTTTGGATATTTTCTTTATACTCATCTTTTTTGTATTGCAATTCAAACATAATTTATTCCATTTGATTTAAAAAAGCAGAACCTCAATTGATTCTGCTTTATATTATCAGTATAAAATTAATGTGTCAAGCGTTAATTAACCACATTTGGAATAAAAACACTCAAGACATTTTTTGCATCCACCTTCTGAAATGTATGACATATTTCCACATTCAGGACACTTTTCACCAATAATTTCGTTAGTTACTTCATCAATTTCTTGCTTAATATATTTTTTAAGAATTCTTGAAAGAACACCTGCTGCATCTACCATTGATAATGATGATTTATCGCATTGTTTAATAATATCTTCGATTCCGATGCCGTATCTTAAAGCCATCGAAATTAATCTTGTAATTAAAGACCAATTACTATTTCTTTCCATCCAAAGCATAGGATTGTAATTTTTATTATTATCAAACCCTGCTTCTTTAGGTAGCTTTGTGAATACTTCAATAGGCATATCGTCGTCATCTATACTTACATTGATATAGAGTTGGCTGTTTTTCCATGCTGCTCTATGACGCCTTGAACGCTCTAAATCAAGCAATTCTTTTTTATAAATTTCTGGAATAAAACATTCTTGTTTTTCATCATCTTTTTTGTCGCCAAATTCAATTGGTTGTCCTTTTAAAGAACCGTCAGTGTAAGTAGTGATTCCTTTTAAACCTTTTTCCCAAGCTGTCATATAAATATCTTTAACTTCTGAGACTTTAGAACTACTTGGCAAATTAATTGTAGATGAAATTGAATTAGTTATATATTTTTGTAAACTACTCTGCATATCTATTCTATTTGTCCAATGAATATCATGAGCAGTTTCAAAACTACTTCTTACTTTTTCAGGAATGCAAAAAATATTTTTACAGCTTCCTTTATTTTTAGATATTTCAATTAATGCTCTTTCATACCAACTTTCATTTGAATATAATTTTTCAAAATCTTTATTTACAAAATACCAAATATCGTCTGAGTCGCTAATATGTTTTTTAAAACAAATTGCAAAATGTGGTTCCATTCCTTGCGAACAATCAGCAGAAATAGATGTAGAGCCTGTCGGTGCAAGAGTAGTAAAATTTGAATTTCTTATGCCGTATTTTTTGATGTCGTTAAGTAAATTATCATCATCAATAAATTTTTTACAAAAATCAATTGTTTCTTTTTTGTAATTTTCAAACCATATAAATGGTTTTTTATTTTTTGCTAATTCGCAACTTTTTTTAATAGAATTAGTTGTGATAATTTTAGCAATTTTAAATGCTAAATTTCTTGCTTGTATTGAAGAGTAAGGTAATTCTAATTTTGATAAAATATCAGCCAAACCCATGAATCCAATTCCAATAGGTCTGGTATTTAAAGCAGTTTGTCTAAATTCTTCTGTTGGGTATCCAGATATATCTATGATATTATCGCAAAATTCAGTTAAAAGTTCTGTGTAATAAATCAATTTGTCAAAATCAAATTTATTGTTTACTATACAATTATTTAAATTAATATGTGCAAGATTACATGCGCCGTATGGTAACAAGGATTGCTCTCCGCAGTTGCCAGCAATAATATTCAATGATATCAATAACTTATGAGTAGTATCAACTGTACAACAATAAACATCATGTAATCCATTAACTTCTTGTATGTCAGCAATTTTATTATAATATAAATTTCTATTTATTTTTATTTCTTTATCACTAAAATCTTTCAATCTTTCAAATTTTATCTGTTTTGCTAAAACTATTGAATATTTTTGAGATATTGTTAATCTCCAACAATCTTTACAGTCATAAACTCCACCTGGCATTTTTTTAGTACATGCCTTTTTCATTAATGAAATTTTACCATAAACACCGATGCTTTTTAATAGATTTAAAATATCAATCAGAAAATTTTTGTTTATGCTATTTAATTGATAACCGAACCCATTTTTGCCATTTTTAACATTGCCATCACCATCAAATAATCCAGCTAAGAAATTACATTTTGATTCATAATCCCATTGAAAAACTTCATTTGGTAATTTTTCTTTATTAACACTACACCAATTTAATAAATCACCGTTATCTCTTGCTGCAATTCCTGTTAAGTTGAAACAACTTCTTTTGCTAACTTTTACAGCATTTATTTCAGTAATGGTATTTGTATTGTAGCTTAATATTGGTAATTCATTTAATGAATTTTTTATTCGATCAATACATTTTTCTTTTGGTTTATAAATTAACAAATGAGATGACTGACTTTCTTTATGTACATGGCCTTCCGCACACATAAATCCTTTTAAATATGCAGCATCTTCTTTAATAGATCCATTATATTGAATATCTTTATGTAATAATTTATCACCGATATTTAATTCAGATGCTTTTATTTTTTTATCATTATGCAAATACATATTATGATATGGCGTAACTTTAATATATGTTCCATCAGATAAAGTAATTTTTAAAAGTTTTTGATTGGTTCCTGTTTTTCTAAAATTATCGCAATTTACCCAGTTTTCACCATCATAAATTTCTACATTTTTACCAACAAGATCAATAATTGAAAATGCACCATTTTTTGTAACTATTTTAGTATCGCTACTAAAGCATGGATTAGTGGCTACTATTTTTTTATCTTTTTTAAAAATATTATATTCATTAGCTTTATCTATCCACCAAAAACCAGGATCGCCATTATTATGCGCTTGAGTGCATATTTTATCATAAAGATATTTTGCTTTTACAGTCTTTTTTACCTTTTTATCTTTAACGCCAATAAGATCCCAATCATCATTATTTTTTACGGCTTCCATAAATTTATCAGTAGCAGCTATAGATAAATTCATAGATCTTAAAGAATCGTCTTTGCCATTTTTGATTTCAATAAAATCTTCAATATTTGGATGATTATCAGTAAACATAGCCATATGTGCCGCTCTTCTATTTTTACCGCCTGACTTAACAGCCTCAGCAGTTGACGCTAACTTTTTCATAAAGCTAAATGGGCCAGAGCTATAACCACCAGTTGTTATTTCTCCATTAACTTCTCTAAGCATACCATAATTACAACCTACTCCAGAACCTTTGCTATAAATAATTCCAGCTTGTCTATCAAAATCAAAAATAGATTCAAGACTATCTTCTAAATTACCAACAAAACACGCTGAAGTTTGTGGATTTTCAGATACGCCTAAATTAATCATTACAGGCGTATTTGGCCTAATCGCATTTTCTTCAAGAGCATTAAATATTTTAGTTTCTAATTTTTTATCATTTAAACTTGCTGTCTTTGCGACTCTTTTGTGAGTCTCGGTAGGTGTTTTTTCGTCTTTTTGAAAATAAAGTTTTTCATATATTTTTAATGCGTTGTCAGATAATTTATTCAATATTTCACCTATCCAAAAATTTCAACATATTCAACAAACAATTCTTGATTCTCTTCAATTACTCTCAAAATCATATTAAAAAACATAAAATGTCTTTTAATATTAAGCTCTGTCATTTCACAAAATTGACAAAACTCATCAAAAGTAATTTCTTTCATTACAAAATTTTCAATATTATCAACAATAAATTCAGCAAATAATTCTATACCAGATTCGCTTTCAGATTGCTTTTCTTCAAGATTCCAAAACACAACGAAATCAATCGCATGAATAATCTCATGTAAAAGTGTCTTATAAAGTTGTTTATCTGGAATTGGTTGATTGTTAGGTGCTATTTTCCTTAGACGAATTTCTGATGTAGCTGGTGAAATCTGTCCTACAGCGTTATCAATAGTCATTTCACCATCGTAATTAATTTTATAAACATCTGTTCCAATTTTCACTTCATTAACTTTTAGCATTTATTTCCTTTATTTTAGATTAAAAAAGCCTGTTTAATTCAACAGGCTTATACTATCAGATAATATTTACATTGTCAATTATAAAAATCATAAAAGTGTAGATAATTCTGCAATTTCTCCACGTTCAACTTTTTCCAAACTAATAATTCCTACTTTTGGATTATCTGCTAATTTTTGTTGTGCGTAAAATAATCCATTATCATATTTAGAATTATCTTTTACGTCAATTTGTTCAAGATCGCCACATAGAACAATTTTAGAATTAAATCCCATTCTTGAAATTATAGTTTTTACAGTTACGTTTTTTTCATTCTGAATTTCATCACCAATCATAAAAGTATTATGAATACTTCTACCTCTAATGCTTCCAATATGCGTCATTTCAACTTCAGTAAATCCTTTTTCATAATAATCTTCTCTATCTACTTTATGTTTAATATAGTCGAGATTATCATAAAAGGCTTTATAAAATGGTTGGAGCTTCTCTTTCTCCGGCCCAGGTAAAAAACCTATTGGATGCCCAACTTCTACAGCAGATTTACAACACATTACTCTATTCATTTTGCTTTTACTGTTAACAAGTTGTAATCCAGCAGTTAAAGCTATAAGGCTTTTTCCGCTGCCTGATTTCCCCGAACATAAAATAACTTTAATGTCAGGATTCATAAGCATTTCTGCATAAAATTTTTGTTCTGCATTTCTTGGATTAATGCACCCGAACAGCTTTTTAGGCGGATCTACTTTTACAATATGTTTACCTACTTTTCTACCTAAAGTAGATACAGATGGATTTAAAGGATCTTTTAAAATATAACATTGGTTTTCGTAATCTGAATTACTTTCAATATCATAAGAATTAATAAAACCATTGTAATTTAAAGCATCAATATGAAACCCATCACAATATGCTGTTTCTACTTTTCCAAAATAATCATTATCATCAACTTCTTTAAAAGGAATTGCATCAATACCTTTTGTTTTTGCTTTTATTCTTAAAGCTAAATCGTTTGTGATAAATGAATATTGTTTGTTGCAAATAACAGATGCTAAAATGCGATCATCATATTTTTCAATATAATGATATTCTTCAGAATCAATTTTTAAATTGTATCCGTTTTCAAGTTTACCTGATTCTAATGCAGCATCAATAATTTTAATTGACTTACGTGCATTAAAACCAACTTCATTTCTGTCTGTTTTGTGATTGTCAAGTTCTTTTATTACTGTGATTGGGATTAGAACATTTTCGTTAATAGAATTGATATTTTTGTAGGAATCAAGAAGGATATTAGTATCAAGAATAAACATAGGCAACCAATTTTAAAAATTAAAAGAAAAACTGACTGCCTAAGTTTATCAAATTTTTACTCTTATGTCAACTTTTATCTATGATATTTTATCAGTACTACCAAAACCACCTTCATTTCTACCATCTTGAAATTTAGGTAATTCATGTATTTCTAGCCAATTATCAATAGAAATTGGAATTAAAAGCATTTGAGCTATTTCATAACCAAATTTAATATGAAATGGTTCATTAGAAAAACTCCTAAGCATTATCATACACTCGCCGGAATATGTTGAATCAATAACTCCTGCCCCAACTTCAATATTATGTTTAACTGCCAAGCCAGATCTTGATTTGATAATTCCAACATAGCCATTCGGAATTGCAACCTTCAAACCTGTTTTAAATAATTTGCTTTCCCAAGGTTTTAATACATAATCTTCAGCAGATTTAATATCACATCCAGCATCAAATTTATGTGCTCTAATTAAGTTATTATTTTTAAATTCATCAATTTCATTTTTCATTAAAGGTGTTAGAGTTTTCGGACTAATACAACAATTACATTTATTTCCTGATACTCCATAAAAATCTGTACTCATTTAATTATAACATCTCCAAGTTAGTGTTTGTTTGTTTCAATTCATACGCTTATTTTAATATAAGCGTAATTTATAATTTAAATCTTACTGTAAAGAAATAAATCTCCCTTTATCATCTCTTGGGTAATTAATTTTATTTTGTTTGTATTCTTCTTTCATTTGTTTACTAGCTTTTTCATTTGCTTGACAATACGGAAATACTTCAAAATCTAATACTTGAAATCCATCAATAGGAATATTAATTTCCTTTTCTTTGTAATGAAATCTTACTTTGATTGATCTTTTAAATCCAGTTTGAATAAAATGTTTGTTTTCAAAATCACCTATAGTATATCCTTTTTTAATTATACCAAATCCTGTAATCCAAGCTGGCCTTGCATTTATTTTTTCAATTATATGATATTTTTCATTATATTTCCATGCTGGTGTAAAAACATGCGTAACTATAACTTTTTGTCCCATCAACTTTTCTTTTTGTTTTTTACTAAGCTTCATTAAACCACCTCGGTTTATTTCTATTTGTCCATTTTGGTTTTTTAATATCGTTAATCCATTTTTCAGATAAAACAATTTGATAAGCTTCATGAATATCAATATCTAATTCATTCATTAATTCTTCACATCGTTTGCATCCTACATAATTTTTATAACCTATCTCTGGAAAGATGTCAACATATTTTTCACAATTTTTTATTACTAAAAAACTCTTATGTTCTTTATTGAATCTATATTGATATTCATTGTGCAAATATTTACAATAATCAACAATATTCAAAAAAGCATATTTACTTGATTGAACCCATTTTGTAAATCTACCATTTTTATTATAAGGTTTATATAAACCATCATTAATAATTTCAGTTTTATTAAAAATAGCTGTGCTTAATATTTGTGCTGCTTCTTTTAATTGAATTCTTAATCTTAAATCATCTAATGATTCAGCACTTTGAATCAAACTTTTATTAGGCATAAATAATTGCATAACAAAAACCTTTCTTGACTTTTTATATTAATTATGTTAATATTGTGCAATAAGTGCAACTACTATTAATAGCTACACTATTGGGTTTCAAAAAATGGATATAGAAAGAATAAATAGTGAAGATATAAGACGAATAAGAGAGTTAGATGACTCTCAAGCATTTGGTCGTATGCAACACGCTATAGAAAATCTTGAAAAACTTCACGATAAATTAGAAGATAGATTACGTAAAGTCGAATCAAATGTAGATAAAATGGTTATAAAAGTAAGTTTTATATCTGTTACGGCCTCTATTGCATTTACTGCTATATTGTCTTATTTAATTCAACATGTATTTCCTGGTACAAAATCATGATAGACAAAATATTATTATGGCATATCGACAATAAGAATACTAATTATATTTATAAATACGTTAGTAATATTTTAACTTATATTTTTTCAATTAGTTTTATTTCTATTTTATGGTTAAATATATACGCAATGTTTAAAAATCACATACCTGAATTCATTAATTTTATAATGATTGGCTTTATTTTTGGAATTAGTATAGCGTTATATACAAGTGTTGTCAAGAAAGAAATTGAAGAGCCAGAAGAAAAAAAGACAAATTTCGATGAATTAAAAAACATAACAAATCATTTTGAATTAAAACATGATTCAATGAGAAGATTGCTTAATAATCTTATGATAATGATTGACGAAAATTCAGGTGTTTGTATGTGGATGAAAGATCACGAAGATAAGTATATATATGCAGATTCAACATTAAGGAATATGCTTTTAGGCGGTAAAGAATTACATGAGGTTGTAGGAAGAAGTGATACAGAATTAGCCTTTAACGAATGCACAACGGCTACATACGATGAATTGTCAGATATACTTAAAGATTTTCCAGAAGAAAGACTTCCTGAATTGCCAAAAGAATTATTTGAAGGTGGTTTAGTTTGTAATATCACTGACGTTATTACAAGAATGTTTAGAAAACCTTGTAGATATCATGAAGAAGTAGCTGGATACGTATTAGATGTTTGGAAAACACCTGTTATTAATTCAAAAAATCAAGTATGCGGAACTGTAGGATCATTAGTAGATGTAACTAAATATAAGTACGAGCGCAAAGATATGATTCAATCATTAATTAATGCTAAATTAGCTTATAGAATTGATCATACTAATAATTTCTATATAAAAAAATACAGCTTTGGAAGTTTAAGGGAATTATTAAATGGATGAAGTACCTTCTATATTAATCAATGCAAGTAGATTAATCAGTTTAACTTTATGTATGTATATATTTATACTTAGCATTCATTTAATTTTTATAAAACATAAAGATAGACGAGATAAAAAATTTACTTTATTTCAATCAATATTTGGAATTATTATTTCTTTATATTGGATAATTGTTTCTTTATGTAAATGTATATTAATATGTCCATTAAATGATTTTTTTTACAGAAACGTTTATTTTTTTGGAATATTTGCTATGCTTGTGTATATTGGATTATCACTTAATAAAAAACTTAATGAAATATCAAAAATAAAATAAAACAAAATAAAAAAATAAAGGAATAAATAATGGCTTATGTATCTACAATAACAAAGCAACCTTGGGAAGTATTCTTTGTAGAATCTGATTTTGCTGATAGAATAGATGATGGTGAAACTATTTCTGATATTGATTCTACTGTAGTTGCTTACAATTCAGCCAATGAAGATGTATCAGATGATATACTTGACTTAACAGAACTCGCAGTAGATGGAACAATACTTAAAGTTCCTGTAACAGGTGGAGTAGATCAGCAAAATTATGTATTAGCTTTCAGAGCACATATATCTGATACAAAGAAACTTGAAAACGATCATAGATTAAAAGTAAGGGACTAAGGTGAATTATGTCTTACGAAATAAATTTCTTTACAGAACAAGATGCAAATGGAAATTCTGATTCATTGCTATGGACAAATAAAGTAGCTAATGTAATTACTGAAGGTACTTGGGATGGTGCAACTTTAACTATGCAAGTTCAGTATCAATCTTCTGGCGCATGGGTTCCTTTTATGACTTTTACTGAAAATGATTTTGCTATTATAGATAATCTACTTCCAGGTTTTAATATTAGATTTAATTTAGCTGATTCTGGTGCTTCTACATCAATTACAGTTAATATGTTGAAAGCGTAGGTGACATTATGAGTTATAGATGGCAAGCAAGCAAACCTTCTGGTGTTGAATTAGTTACAACAGTAATTGATGATGATACAGTAGCACCTTCATCTGGAGCAGTAGTAGATTATATATCTGGTCTTGGTGGCGGAAATATGTTAATAGCAACTTATGATCCTGCTGGAAAAGCAGAACAAGTATTGACTGTATCTGATTTATCTGAATTAACCAATATAGTAATATCAGAAGAAGCATCTTTAGCGGATTATTTATCCAGTGAATTTACTATTGGTGACTTAGCTATTGGCGACAAAGTAATTGTACGTGGTGGAACAGAAATAGAAACTTATGTATTAGTTCAAAACGATGGTGATGAAACCACAGATTATCTTCATGTTACTGTAACTAATTCTACAGAAATATCTAATTCATCTTCTGTAACTGGCGCTACTGTAACCGATGCTTTGGATCAATTATATGTAGATAACAATGCTGCTATAGCAGATTATACAGTGACAAAAGAAACTGGAAACTGCTTAACGCTTAACGGATCTAACAACTATATTACGGTCAATCCAAATACTGATTTTGAATTTGGTACTGGCGATTTTTCTCTATTTTTGAATGTAAATTTCAAAACCATAAAAACAGGCAGAAACAATTTTATCGAGCAAAGTGGCGATGGACAAAGGGCTTTGCAATTTGAATATAATAGCACTGAGAATAGAATTAGACTTGGCTTACCAGAAGATAAAGCATCAGGGTCTTCTTGGAGTTATGCAGATTTTACTTATACGTTTGCAATTGATACCGATTATTATATTGCTGCATATAGAAAATCAGGTACTACGTATTTATATATAAATGGTTCTTTGATTGATTCAACTGTAGGGCTAAATGGCGTAGATCAAGATACAGGAAGTACCGCCTATGTTGCTATTGGCGCTTTGTGTGTCAATCTCTCCACTACGTATTATCATATTGACGGTAATATGTGGGGAGTAGGAATAACCAAAGGTATTTTGTCAACGGCAGACGAGACGGCTATTCAGCAAGGAAATACGCCATCTGCAAGCAATCTCTCTTTATATTTACCATTGTCCGAAGGCAATGGGTCAACTACATACGATGTTTCTGGAAAAGATCATCACGGAACAATACAGGGTACTACAACTAATATTTGGGATAATACTCAAAATAGTTTCTTCTATAATAATGATTATGGATTTAGTTGTGCATACGTCCAGACAACTCTCCCGAACATTGAGACGCAAAATTATAAAGTTGGTAATGAACCGCTCTATCTGATTGATGGAAATGACGGTGGAACTCATTTTCATAGTAACTCTACTTATGATAATTTTTGGGTTAAAACAGACCTTTTAGTTGCTCGTATAGTAAAGAAGTTTAG